>CERO01036545.1_pt1 | contig 141507 bp, 117 predicted proteins | sample 530851 | NCBI WGS metagenome assembly CERO01 (sample SAMEA2621033, study PRJEB7988) | marine metagenome | biome: marine biome (ENVO:00000447); feature: surface water layer (ENVO:00002042); material: "saline water (ENVO:00002010), including plankton (ENVO:xxxxxxxx)" | depth 5 m
CCCGGCCACGGTCAACCTGCCGGTGTGGTGGTATGCGGTGCTGTCCATGTCATCAGGCCTGAACCATGCGGTGATCGCAGGCCTCCCCGTCGCCAGCGACCTGCGCACCTACGAGCAGCAGGCACGCCTGGCCACCATCACGGATCCCCGGCTGCGCCAGGCCGCCAGCGATTTTTTCAGTCACTGCTATATCCCGGCACGCTCAAGATATCAGTCAGCTCAACCGGCAACACCGGCGATCACGGCCCTGCTGGACACCTACGGCGATGACGATCCGGACTGGTTGGGGTCCCATGTCTATCGGCAGACCCCTGGCTACTATGACGAGCTGCGCCCCCCAAAGCAGATCCCGGGCTGGCCGTACAGTGCGCTGCGCGATACGGAATATGATCCCGCCGATCCACCGGAGTGGGGCAAGCCCACCTGTAAGCAATGGTGGGAGGAGGGCACCGAAGGTTTGCGCCAGCAGTTGATCAATGCGGCGGACGCCACGGCGGGCGGGCTTTCCGGGCTGGTGGTCAGCATTGCGCCAGGTTTGGCGAGTGAACAGCAACAGGATGCCGTCGCCCGTACTGTGCTCACCAACGCGCCCCCGATCTGGTCCAGCAACGACCTGGTGGCGGGAAACACGGCCAACACAGGCTGGCTGGCCACAGCGGAGAATCTGGTGAAGGGCGGCCTTGCCGCAGGCGGGGTGGTCACCGCCTCAGGTCTGTTTGCGGTCACCATGACCGCTGTCCTGCAGGCGCTGCCCATGGTGCAGGCTCTGTTGCTGCTCAGCATCTATGCCCTGCTGCCCATGATCGTCGTGCTATCACGCTACTCAATCGCCATGATGGTTACGGGGGCGATGGCGATCTTTACCGTCAAGTTCTGGACCGTACTGTGGTATCTGGCGATGTGGGTGGATCAAAACCTGATAGGCGCCATGTACCCGGACGCCAGTACCTTTTTACTGATCTTTGCGAACCCCGGCGAACACGATGCCAAGCGCATGTTGCTCAACATGATCACCACCAGTCTCTATCTGGGCCTACCACTGCTCTGGAGCGGCATGATGGCCTGGGTGGGGATCCATGTCGGGCGCGCAATCAGCGCTGCATCCGCCCCTTTGACACTTCCCAGTGAAAACGCAGGGCGACAGGGTGCTGCTATTGGTAAAGCTGCCGTCAGCCGCGCCGGTAGACGATAGCTATTCTAATCCCGTTCATACCACCCAAAAGGGTCGGTGCCAGCGTCAAGGCGGCCGGTGCGGTAGTTGTACTCGCCCACCAGATCAGAGTCATGAAGTCGGCGCTGGTCCTCCTGTACCTCAGCCGATGCAGCCACATCGCCGATAAACCGCCACACTGCTTTGATAACAGCGAAAACCAGTTGAAACGGCGCTTCTTTCATTCCGCCCACCCCGACTTGTGGGAAATTCGACTATCTAAGTCTAGATCTGAATTCTTCTCCTTTCCAGCGGAAGCCTTCTCCAATGACATATGAGCCTGGAGCAGGGGCTGACCGAGGGAGTCTGATCATCCTCGGCAGCGCCCGGTCAGTAGACCTCGGTGAGCGATGACGCGGAATATCAGATATGTGCGTGTCAGTCATTTTGTACGCGGCTATTGGGGCGATAACCCTTGATCGGCTGTTGGGTGTCGGCTACATGGGTTGTGCCGACGGCACAAATAGAGGCAAACTCAATACTGCGGTAGCTCTAGAGCCGGATTTGGTTTTGGGGATCGGTCAAAAGAAGTCTATGAGTCTGTCAGATATGGCAAAGAGTGCAAGGCTGTGGGTGTGCGGATTGGCTTGTGCGATGGCGTCAGCGGGCGCACATACTCAGGTCTTCAAGTGCACCGACGATTCTGGCAACGTCAGTTTTACCGACCGACCTTGCGTTAGCTCTCAGAAGTCGGAGGAGATGGAGATCCGCGCTGCGCCGGCGCAGCCTTCAGCCCTCAGCAAAACGGCCGCCGAATATGAAAGTGAACGCCAGCGAAAACGCGCAAAGCGGGAAGAACTAGACCAGCGCGTTGCTAACGCCGAGGCCGAAGTGAGAAAGATTAAATCTGACAATGTCGACGCAGAGAAGTGCAGCAGCGCACGGAGGAAAATGGCGGCCATGAAGAGGCGTGATCCGATTACCTATAATCTGGATGTGAGCTATTTTGAATTTCAGCAAGCTGCTGAACTTTATTGTGGAAATTAGCCGACTGGTTTTGAGGTGTTGGCGGTATCCGAGACTGGCTATGACTGGCCCCGTTCCGCGTACCATTGGTGCAAACCGGCAGGAATGTGGCGTCATTATCAGGGCTCAGCCAATGCACGACTCCCAGTGGCCCGAGAGAACATCAGCAGAGGTCTGCTAGCGACCCGAAGCGGTCGCTCGGGATCAGGAAAAAAGTACATCTATTACTGGGCAGTCGGGTGAAGTGTTGGCCTTACACTGACTAATCAAGTCCTTCAGCGTTCGTTCCATTTTCCTCAAATCTTTGATCTTATCTTGTACGTCATCGAGATGTGATGCCGTTGTCCGGCGAACTTGTTCACAGGTCTTCCCTTGAGAGTCTGCTAAGCCAAGTAATTCATCAATTTCGCTAATCGAAAACCCGAGTTCACGGCAACGGCGAATAAATTTTAGCCTCGCCGCGTGGTCATCTGTGTATATCCGGTGGCCGCCACCACTTCTTTCTGGCTCATTGAGCAATCCGCACTTTTCGTAGTACCGAATGGTTTCACCTTTGACACCTGTCGATTTTGCCAACTGGCCCCGCGAGTAGGTTGCGCGTAGATCGGTCATTTAGGGCTTGATCCTGTAGTTACTACAGGTTTTATAGTCGTGAACACTATCACCTGTCAACGCTTGGGAGAACAAAATGGGACGGATTGTAAGTTCGATGGACAAGGTTGGTGTCGGCGGCGTCATCATCGCCGCGCTTAGCTGCGCAGGCTGCTTCCCTGCCTTGGGCGCGCTAGCCGCCACACTCGGGCTTGGATTTCTAAGTCAATTGGAGGGAGTGGCCATCACCACATTGTTGCCGATATTTGCTTCCATCGCGCTTGCAGTCAACGCTTATGGCTGGTTTCAGCACCGCAGACACTGGCGTGGCGTATTATCAATTCTTGGACCAATCGCAATACTCGCTACCCTGTACCCTCTCTGGCAGTACGGCTGGAGTACTTATTTGTTTTACTGCGCACTGATCCTAATGCTACTTGTGTCGGTCGCGGATTTGATATGGCCAGCAAAACGAGAGTGCAAGATTTCAGGGGCAGCAATATGAGCGAAACTATCCCTCAATCAGAGATCACATGCCCCACTTGCCGCCACAAAAAGCTGGAGGTCATGCCGACGGACGCTTGCCAATGGTTCTACGAGTGCGAAGGCTGCCACGAGATACTAAAGCCAAAGCAGGGGGACTGCTGTGTTTACTGCTCCTATGGTTCAGTGAAGTGCCCCCCGATACAGGCGGGAGCTTCTTGCTCCGGGTAAAATTCTCCTGACCGGCCGCAGTTGGCCGGAACCAGCACTAAGGTATTGGCAGTAATGAACGCGACAACTAAGTTGATAGAGGGGGGTGGTCTGCCGAGGTGTGCCTCTGTTTCTGGAAGTTCTAGATATTGGTATCATTCTTCAGTGCAAGGAGTCGCTTTTTTAGAGGGGCTGCCTTGCCTGGATGAAACCGCTCCAAGTGTAGGACTCGACCCATTGCCTGGGCATAGGGGCCGCGTTCAAACGAAAGTGTCTCACCGTTCGATATGCGCAATTCTATGTCACGCACGGCGGCGCGGGTTCTGCTGTATACAGCTTTCCCCAGACCAGGTTTGGCGTTCACGGAAAGCTTCGTGACTTCCATGCGAGTGCCGGATGTAGAAATCTCATGCTTAGCCCGCTTGGGCTGATACCCATGCTTGAGCAACATGCCGTATATCTGCCGTATCACTTCCGATTTTTCCTGATTGCCTAGGAAAATATTTGATGACACGGCGATATCATCGACGTAGCGAGAGTAGATAATTCCTTGGGTTGCGAGCCTTGTATGTAACGTCGGCTCGTCCCGCCAAAATACGAGGTTCGCCAGGAACGAGCTGGTGATAGCACCTTGTGGCAGTTCACCTTGCCGAGTGGTTAGTTGGGTCAGGCATTGCGACACTTCTTGACTGAAGCCGAAAACTCCGAGCCAGATGTTGAATACATGCTCTGCGGAAGTAGAGGGGAAAAATCCGCTGATGTCTTCATTGATGACAATTTTGGTCTTCGTATGAAGCGCGGCGTTCGCTTTATAGTCGCTGCCTTTGATGCTTCCAGTCAAATAGGCGGGGTAGTCTACATAGTCCAGAATCTGGTTTTTGATCCTTCGGTGGACTTTTTTCAGCGGCGCCAGGGCATCGTAGGTGGTACGGGTGCTGCCATCCGGCTTGGTAATGGACTTTGCGACGCGGTATAGATTATCTGCCCGCTGTGCAAGCGATACCAGTTCATCGACAGATAGCCCCAACGGCAAACACAGGGCATCCAGCGTGCCGATACGGCGTTGGCTATATGAGGGTGCGCTGGTTGCTGGCGGGTTCATTGAGTAATTCCAGTGCTGTACGCGCAAGTTCTCCTTGCAGCGTCTTATCAATGCCGTCCAGATCCCCGCCTTCTGCGCCCAGGAAAAAGAGGATACCTACGGGTACGCGCAATGCGTGTGCGATCTTGGTCATGGTGGAAAGCGTTGGATCACGCTTGTTGTTTTCCAGCATGGACAGGTAGGAGACAGAGCACTCAGCCTGACGTGCAAGATCAGCCTGGGAGACTCTCCGCCGAGTGCGGCACAGCTTGATGGCTTGTCCAAGGTTCATGAGCTACTCCGATAAATCAAATATTGGGCCTGCTGCGTCTTGACTCACTCTCATCATTTCATCCAGTCAGTGAGATTACTCACTGCTCGGATTACGATGTCGGTGATGCGCAGAGCCTGGAACACAAGTTCACCGTGTTCAAGCTCCCGCATTTCCGAACTTTCAAGTGTTTTGCGTAGTTGCTGCAACACATCATCCAGTTCTGCCAGAGCGCCAGCATCGAGTTGGCTGTAATGCGCATCGCGCAGCTTTTGTAGCGTTGCGACGATGTTCCTTAAAGTCTCGTACTTCATCGGATTGCTCCCTTTAAACTCGGCAAAAGCGCCGAAGCCCCGTAACAAGGCGATTGGCCGAAAGGAGCCAACTCGATGCGCAAGCCCAACACCAGTCTTCGCGGCTATGAAGCCCCGTTTCTGCGACCACCTGATTGCGGCTACCGATTAGCGGACTACTTGCTGCTAATGGCGGACACACGGCGGCGAGAGGGCGGACCTTCGCGGCTGACCGGATACTGCCGGCCTGCCTCACCTCAAAATCTCCAACACTGGATGAAGGAGCGGCCTGAATTACTTCAGGCTATACACACTGACCTATCGCATTTACGGTAAGAGCAACACTTTAAAGAACAAACACCTAGGCGGTTCGCCTAGCCAAGCCCATTGAAACACAAGAACCGCTGAATGGCAATAATTATTTACTGTCAGTGAATATTTGTGCGTGTGAGAGAACTTCCCGCCAATTACAAGATCAACTCGCTTTCTCTTGATACCGCACGATCACTGCTTTTTGCGTCCCGGCGTACTGCCCGGGCTCGAGAGCTGTGCCCCGCGCTTCGTGTCAAATCGCGGCCATCCGGCTTTGATCTCTGATGGCCTCCGGCCCTTGCGGGCTCCGCTGGACTATCCATAGCTTTGTTTGAGAGGTGGGTGTAGGGCAGTCTTGCTGTTTTCCCTTCACTGTACTGCACCGGGCCGGCGCCGGTCCCGGGCGGGGGCCTCATTGAACAACTTTCCTCAAGTTTCGGGGAGAGGTACGCAGTGAGCCAAGCGAACTACAGGGCACAACAGGCGGGGGCTTGCTAATAGGCTGGCGCACACAGCCCAATAAACACCTGTAGTCGGGCTGGTAGCCAGCCAGCAACAAGCGCGGGCGTTACTGAGTGGCCGCTTATGGCCGCTAGTGTAAATGGGCGCGGATTTGGATTATCTACACCTGCATGCTACCCGAGGCGAGGGCTGCGTAATTGCCGCTTTGTGCAACTCAGAAAACTAAAGGCCCCGACCTTATCGGAAGATTCTTGCATCTGTCACACCGTTGTGCCCGCTCGGATCTAACCTCAGGTGAGATACCATATATCCTCGCGGAGCTGCACGTGACCCAGTCCCTCCAAGGCAGAAAGTACCTGAGCAACTGATTTCGTGGGCTTTCTTTTATAGACCGTGGCCAGCATGTCTGTTGTCTGGGGGGTCACGGAAAGCTGGGAGCGCACTACCTCAATTTGCTCACGTAGGGACTTCGGCCAGGTCAGCTTGCCGGTGGTCGCAGCTGCAACGGGTGATCCGGTAATGCTCGCTGCTGTCGTGGTCGCCAGGTCGGCACCGATCTGCTTGGCGTCGAGCGCCTGGTACTCTGGGCGGAGCCAGCGGACCCTGCCGTTAGCTTCCTCTCTGGCGCGCTCTTTGTTGAGCTTTACCAGTCGTATTAGCAGTTCCTCCTCGGCCTCAGCCTGGTCGGCAGGCTTGTCTGGCAGTGGAGTGGTCGCCCCTGGACAGCCCACCAGTATCTCCCCAATATCAGACCACCCGTAAGCTTCGAATACAGCGCGATCAAGCTTGTCGTGGTCCTCAAGGAGGGTGCTGACTAGGCCTTGTTGGTTGATGGCCTTCTCTTTGTCATTCAGCTCTTGTTCCGCGCGGAGCTTTTCCATTACGTTGTACATGCCTGTCAGCGTCAGCTCGGCGTTGGTCGCTTGCTGTTGTTTGCGATGGGCGTCGATGCGCTCGGCGAGTGTTCCTATGTTGGCGATGTGCTTGGGACTGAGGGCTGGACAGGGATAGGTTTCGAAGCAGCGGGTCTTGTTATATCGGGGATCATTGCCGATACCAAGTCTTCCACCGGCAGCGAGCGCCCACGCCACATGCACCCGGCTAGATAGCACGCCCAATATCGCCGGGTTATCCACGGCAATATTGACCAACATGTTATCTGGTAATATTTCCGTTTCCAGGAAAGTAAAGAGCCTGTGTTTGGTGGTCTCCACCGTGGCGATGTAGCGGGTCAAGCCTGAAAGCTGGTGGCGCAGCTTAGGATTTGTCTCGCCAAATAGCCACCAGTTGCGGCGACGTACCTCTCGCTTATTGTTGTCCCGCTCTGGTTTTACCCTCTCCAGTACCCACTGATAAACCGCAGGATATTGCTCGCGCACTGCATCTGCAGATAGACCAAACAGATCAATCACCATCACGTCACGGGATACTTGAGTGAGGTCACGCCCATTGCGATAGTGTCGAATATGCTGCTCCAGCCTGCCGATTTTCCCTAAGCCGAGAGTCTTCGCCTCATCTCTAGTGACCACGAAACCCTTTCCGAACAGGCATACCCCCCTGTTGCTAATAGCATGATTAGCCATCAGCGGTTGAGCACTGGCCACGTCAGCTCCAACGCTCAGGTTAGCGAACACCTTGCCGACACGCTGGCTCAACAGCACCTCTCGTGCTTCACGGTCTTCGCTCAACACCTCATTCGTCACTTGACGCAACTGACCTTGTTGCTCGCCAGCCACGCCCACCGTCATGGCAATACGCACAGCTGCACCATCATTGACGTCTACCCAGGGATGGTCGGGTATGGCGAAAGCCAAAGAGAGTGGGTTCTTGATGTCTCCGAGATGGGGCTCTAGAACTCGGCGGTTGAAGGCTTGACGCAGGCTGTTGGTAGTAATGAATCCGAAGCGCCGTGCCTGGCCGTGACGTACCTTCTAGGCGGCAGTGTGCCACCAGTACATCACGAAGTCGGCAGAGTCAGGCACGAAGCCTTTGAATACCTCTCGAACAGCATCCACATATCCATCCCCCAATGAGCGACGCATCGTCGAGGCACCAATAAATGGGGGATTACCGACGATGTACTCCGCCTCCGGCCATTCTGTTCGCCGCGGGTTGTGGTATCGGTATACGGTGGTCCGGCTGGTCTCCTCAGGGATCAGTTCGCCGGTGGTTGGGCTTATCTTCATGGCGACTCCATCCCAGATGGTCACCGGGTCGCCATTCTCGTCCAGCTCCGGCGCGCGGCCGTCGTATTCGATCAGCGCATCTTGGTGCCGAATGTTTCGGAAGTCACGCAGTATGGGATCCGGAATGTCCAGCTTCCCATAAATACGGTGGTGCCACTGGAGGTAGCCGATCCAAAGGACGATTTCAGCGATGGCGGCCGCCCGGGGATTTATCTCGAGCCCTAAGAACTGGTGCGGGTCAACGGTCAAGCCTTCGGTCTCAAAGCTGGTCTGGCCGGCGGAAAGGTCACGGATCAGGTTTAGTACCTCACCTTCGAGGCGCTTCATGTGCTCCAAAGCGACGTAAAGGAAGTTTCCGCTGCCGCATGCGGGGTCCAGCACTCGCGTTTGGCAGAGTTGGTGATGGAAATCCCTGAGCTCGGCGAGGGCTTTCTCCTGGCTTCCCTGCTGGAGCCAGGTCTCGGCAGCTACTTGTATCGTGCGCCACTGCTCCCGAAGAGGATCAATCAGGGTCGGCATAACAAGCCGCTCGACGTACTCCCGCGGGGTGTAGTGGGCGCCCAGCTTGTGGCGTTCCCGGGGATCCAGAGCTCGCTCAAGTAGTGTGCCGAAGATGGCCGGCTCCACGTAGCGCCAATCGGCTTTGGCGGCCTCCCATAGCAAGCCGATCTGATCGGAGTTAAGGGGAATCGGGTCGATACCCCGGAAAAGGCCGCCGTTGAATTGGCGGATCTTGGTGTTCAACAGGGGGCTATAGCCGCCATTGTTCATCGACTCCCACAGGGCCCGCAGGGCGTCCGCAAAATGCTCGGGGTTCTTCCGCTGCATTTCCAAGAGCTGGGTGAAGCTGCCGAGCGGTAGCAGCCCCACGTCCTCACTGAACATGGTGAACAGACACCGTTTCAGGAAGTGCGCTACCCGTTCGACCTCATAGCCTTCTTGCTCCAGGCTTTTGGCCAGTTCAGCGAGACGGGCGCTGACTGCCTGGGTGACCCGAGCCGCGTGCTTCGAGGGGTCCAGGCTCTCCGGCTTTGTCCATAACCTGCGGAGCCTGTCTTGTATTTCCGTCAGGCGGAGGTCGTCTAGCTGGATGCGGTGATGCCCAGGGTCTGGAAACGGTACATAGGTACCGCCCGAGCGGCTGAATTCGGCATAGAGCTCCAAGGAGCGACCGACATCGGTAACAACAATGAAGGGTGGTCGACCCTCTGCGGTCGCAAGTGACCGCACATATTGGTCAGCCTGATTTTGGGCCTTGAGCATGGCTTTATCCCAGCCATCGGTATCGAGCACTTTACCGGTTTGCTTTGCTTCGAGAACGAAGCACCCCCGCTTGTACAAGTCAATGAAGCCGCGAGTGCTAGTACCGTCGGGTTTGTGGATATCCACTCTGCGCTCGAAAACGTAGGCGTTCTGCTCGGTGTCATCACCAGCGGGGTCAGGTTGGGGGAGCCCGAGAATGGAACAAAGTTCGGTTAGAAACAGCTGGTAGTTTGCTCGCTCGGTACCGCCGACATCGCTCCATCGGGCAATGAAAGGTTCTAATTGATCACCACTGACCGGCGCTGAGTGGTCATGTTGTGTATCCAAAGGCCTACATCCTTTTCACCAGAGTCGCGCAGGATCATCTTTGTCCGATAAAGGTTATCGGCGCAATCCAGTAACGACAAATAGGTTATCCTACTGGGAGCTCGGGCATCTGCAAAGCTCCGCCTTACACTAAGCTGGGCTGTTAGGGGCACTGTAGGGCTGAGTCACGGGCGCCCGGCAATTTACTCATCCAGCGATACCTGGGTGGGGCAACTGAGCATAGGGTTCGTCTTGCGGGTATTGACGCGCCCGAGCGAGGACAGCCATACGGCATCACATCGACAAAGCACCTGGCGTCCACAGTGGCTGGTAAGCAGGTTTTCGTTGAGGCAGCGAAGAAAGACCGCAATGGGTGTCACGTGGGTAAGATCTGGGTACAACCTCGCGACTGTCCCATCATGTGGCAAGACATTGGATGCTAATCTCGCCCAGGTTCTTGCTGGATTTGCATGGTGGTATAGATACTACGCCAAAGAGCAATCCGAAGAGGATCGCGGACGGTAGGAAGCGGCGGAGGACGAGGCGCGAGCTAGGTAGAGGGGATTGTGGGCTGATCCTAATCCCGTTAACCCGTATGATTGGCGAAAGTACGTTCGATAGCGGCCCCCTAACGCATGTTTGCCTTCGAGTTTTATGATTCGGTCGGAGCTGGAAAGTCATGAGTGAGCAAATGCCTCCATCAAAGAACTTCAAGCAAGTGCGTGCCGAACAGCTTGAGTACAATACCAAGAGGGAGTCAGGGTATCGAGAGCGCGCCCTGAAAATATACCCATGGATCTGTGGTCGCTGTGCGCGAGAGTTCGACCGCAGGAATTTGTCGGAGCTGACTGTCCATCATGTCGACCATAACCACGATAATAATCCCGGCGATGGCAGCAATTGGGAGCTGCTTTGTATTTACTGCCACGACGAAGAACACAGTAAATTTGAGAGCTATGTGCGCTATGGCAGCACCGAGGCCACTGCAGCAACACCAGCAACTCATAATCCCTTCGCCGATCTGAAGGCGAAATTGGAAGGCAAGAATTGACGGTGGGATATATCGGCCCCGCCGCTATCGCGGGAGACTTCCCCACGTGCGTGGGTAATATCCTGGCGCTGAATACTAGACGTCCGTGGCATCAAGACAAAGAACAGGTTTCGGCCATCGGAGCAGTGCTCAGTCAGCAGCACACCGGCAATGAGCGTCAGTGGAGCAAGCTTCCAAAGGCTGAGCCACGGGGAAGGACAGGGGCGCTATTGCTGGAGGTGCTGATGCACCATTTCCGTTTAGTGGGGATTTATATAGGGATAAAATATAAATTCTATCTAACACATTGATTTTATTGAGCTAGTGGTGCCGGAGATATCCGCGGGCAGGGATACCGGCTGCTCATTGCTGTGTGGATCAATGAGTCGCCTCCAAGTGTGCCATCGAGGTAGGTCTGGGCAGTTGTTGGTCACTTTTTAAGCGTTTATTTTATGGTGGGAATATTGGCGGTAACTGAGCATTACCGCCTGTAACTCATTGATTTATAAGGGATAGTGGCGGTGGGCCAGGGATTCGAACCCCGGGAGGGGATAAACCCTCAACGGTTTTCAAGACCGCCGCTTTCGACCACTCAGCCAGCCCACCGTGTTTCAAATTCCGTCTTCGACGGAAGAGCGCGATTATACAGTGCCTGCACATGCGCACAAGTCCCGGAGGCCGTGTGCGCATGAATTTGCAGTGCTTTTAGCCCTCTGATGCACCGCCAGCATTGGCGCCTGCGCGCGGCCCGCGCGGATCATTACTGGCGCGCGGTGCAATATTGCCGCTAGCTGCGACCGGAGGAAGCTGCTCTTCGCGGAACAGTTGCAGGTGGTCCGTGGTGATTGCCACTTCGCCCACTGCCTTCGGCGCTACGCGGGGATCATTGGCTGCACGCCCGTCTGGGGTGAGGCCCTTGGCTGCAACCGGAGCCGCTGGTGGCTCTGCGGCGGCTACCGCAGGCACTTCCGGCTTCGCGACGGGCTCCTCTGCAGGTGGTGCTTCTGCTGCGGGTTCCACTGCAGCGGGTTCTACCACAGGTACGCTGGGTGCCGGCTCTGCCGTAGCCGGGGCTGGGGTTTCCTCGGCAATCGCGTTTTCTGCGCTGTCGCTGGTATCCGCGGGGCTGCTCGCAGCCGGTGCTTCCGCCGGCGTGGCTTCGACAACCTCAGTGGCGGTTACCGGTTCGGTGGCGGCCGCGTCCACAGGTGTGCGTTGCGCTTTTTCCACTGCGGCTTCTCCCGCAGCGACCTCAGCGGTCTCGGCGGTGATTGCACCAGCGTCGCTGGCGGGCTGCGTGGTTTCCGCATTGTCAGCGTCAACCTGCGGACGGTTGCGGCGACGACGGCGGGGTTCGCCGCGCTTCATGTCACTTGGGCGCTTGCGCGGCTTGTCGCCATCGTCGGCTTGCTGCTCGCGTTGCTCTTCCTGCTGGCGACGCGCATAGGCTTCAAGGCTGTCGTCGTCGGAAGCATCGGCGTCGATGTCGGTCTGGTCTTCAACCGGCTCGTTGCGGCGCTCGGCATCGGGGCGTCTACGGCCTTTGCCACCGCGGCGGCGGGGCCGCGAATTGCCGCTGGACTGGCGCTCTTCCGAGGAGTCATCCTGCGAACGGTTGCGGTCATCGGCCTTTTCAGCTTTCCCGGACTGCTCGCCCTTGTCGCCAGCATCATCGCGATCACCGCGCGGCTGGTCTGCATTGCGTGCACTGTTGTTGCCGCTGTTGTTGCCATTGCGACGGCGACCGCCGCGGCTGCGTTTGCGACCGCTGCGCTCGCCACTCTTTTCACCGCTTTCGGCGTCCTGCTCGGCAGGGGCTGCTTTGCGCGCCTTCGGTTTGGGCGCCGGTTCCTCGATTTTCGCCGGTTCGCCAAACAGCATGCCCATCAGGCGGCTCACCAGCCCGGCTTTGACCGGTGGCGCCACGGGTTCTGCTGCCTTGCGTGCGTTGCCCTTGCTGCCACGCTTGCGCTTGGGTGCCTCGGCTGCAGCCGGGGCGTCGTTCACTTCCGCCGGCTGGGGTGCGGCCATTTGCGGTGCAATGCGCTGTACGGCAGCTTCCTGCTGGGGAATATTGGCGGCATGGGCGTCGCTGATGATGTCGGTATCCGGCACCGCAATGTCGATGGAATAACTGGCAGTGCGGTCTTCGCTGACTTCGTCATCGCGCAGGCGCTGCACTTCAAAGTGCGGCGTTTCCAGGTTCGGGTTGGGAATCACCAGCAGCCGTGTGCGGCTGATAATTTCGATATCTGAAAGGGCCGAGCGCTTCTCATTCAGCAGGTAGGCCGCCACATCAACCGGCACGATGGCGCGCACTTCGGCGCTACGGTCCTTGATGGCCTCTTCTTCCATCAGGCGCAGGATCGAGAGTGCGAGGGATTTGGTGTCGCGGATGGTGCCCTGGCCGGTGCAGCGCGGGCAGACAATGGCGCTGGTTTCGCCGAGCGACGGGCGCAAGCGCTGACGTGACATCTCCAGCAGGCCAAACCGCGAGATGCGCCCAACCTGGACACGGGCGCGATCCAGCTCGAGCGCATCGCGCATGCGATTCTCCACGGCGCGCTGGTTGCGCGCCGCGAGCATATCGATGAAGTCGATGACCACCAGACCGCCCATATCGCGCAGGCGCAGCTGTCGAGCAATCTCGTCGGCTGCCTCGAGGTTGGTTTGCAGGGCGGTGTCCTCGATGTCGCTACCCTTGGTGGCGCGGGCGGAGTTGATATCGATGGAAACCAGTGCTTCTGTGGGGTCGATAACAATGGACCCACCAGAAGGAAGCCTAACCTCGCGCTGGAATGCGGTCTCGATCTGGCTTTCGATCTGGAAGCGGTTGAACAGCGGAATGGTGTCCTCGTAGCGGCGAATGCGGTTCTTGTATTTCGGCATGACCATACTGACGAATTCGAAGGCTTCCGCGTAGGCGTCGTCCGAGTCGATAACCACCTGGTCGATGTCGTCGCGCAGGTAGTCGCGCACCGCGCGAATGATGACGTTGCTCTCCTGGAACAGCAGGGCAGGCGCTTTTACTTCGGTGTTGGCGGTTGTGATGGACTCCCACAGTTGCAGCAGGTAGTTGAGGTCCCACTGCAGTTCTTCGGTGGTGCGCCCAACGCCGGCTGTGCGGATGATGACGCCCATGCCGTTGGGGATTTCCAGGCCGCTCAGGGCCTCACGCAACTCGCTGCGGTCATCGCCCTCAATGCGACGCGAAATGCCGCCGGCCTTGGGGTTGTTGGGCATCAGTACCATGTAGCGTCCGGCGAGGCTGATAAAGGTGGTGAGGGCGGCGCCCTTGTTGCCGCGCTCTTCTTTGTCGACCTGCACGATGATTTCCGTGCCTTCCTTGACCACTTCCTTGATTTTCAGGCGCCCTTCGCCGTTGCCGGGATCTTTGCAGAAGTACTCGCGGGCGATTTCCTTGAGTGGCAGAAAGCCGTGACGCTCCGCGCCGAACTCGACAAATGCCGCTTCGAGGCTGGGTTCAACCCGGGTGATTTTGCCTTTATAGATGTTTGATTTCTTTTGCAGACGAGTGCGGTTTTCGATATCCAGATCGTACAGACGCTGGCCGTCAACGAGCGCAACGCGCAGCTCTTCGGGCTGTGTTGCATTGATAAGCATTTTTTTCATGATGTGCCATTCTACCTGGTGCGCGCAGGCCTGGCGGGGCGGGAATCAGCCATACAGCCGGCCAGAGAGGCCGGACATAGCCGAGTAAGGGTCCTGACACTGACGCGATGGCTGGGCCGTGTGCGCAGTGGTGAGGTACTACTCAGTACGCTCAGGTGAACTGTACAGGGCGAGAGGTGTTTTGCGCCTCTGGCCGGGTAGCACTGCCGGCGGTGCCTGCACGCTGCAAGCCCTTGTCCGGTGGCGGCCGCATCACCTGACGAATACGGCCTTACTACCCAAAGCTTTCACTGATTCGGAGTCCCGGCAGTTATACTGCGCGGTTCATACTGTATCGGCGCGGCTCAGCCTGAAACCCGGGCATGGCCCTGTGGGTGGCGGGCGCGTCGACATCCGTTGTGTGCCTGCACGCGCAAGTGCGGGTATGATGTCTCCAGTGGGGCGCTGCGGTTATTTCGGCAGGCTCTGCTGTCACCGGAGTGGTTGCGTCGTGCGTCAGGGAAACGTGCCCTGAGCTCGGCTACACGCGCCGGAGTATACCCGTATTTGCTAAGTGCTTCAATTATTTGGTGATTTCCCGATCTCATGGTTAAACCCCGCTCCACAGGCACCCCAAATGCTGTCCGCTTCGTCGAGATCGACGCCGACAGCGCGGGGCAGCGCCTCGACAATTACCTGCTGCGCGAGCTCAAGGGCGTACCTAAAACCCGTATCTACCGGGGGCTGCGCAAGGGTGAGTTCCGCATCAACAAGGGGCGGGTGAAGGCCGAGTACCGGCTGGTGGCAGGTGATCTGCTACGGGTTCCGCCACTGCATCAGCCGGAGCCCGGCGCAGCGCCTGTGGTGCCCGGCTACTGGGCGGGTGAAATCCGGGCGCGGATTGTGTATGAAGACCCCGGCCTGCTGGTCATCAACAAGCCCTCGGGTCTTGCGGTGCACGGTGGCAGTGGCCTCAACTTCGGGCTGATCGAATGCCTGCGACAGCTGCGGCCCGACGATCGCTATCTGGAGCTGGTACACCGGTTGGACCGTGACACCTCCGGCCTCATCCTCGTGGCACGCAAGCCTGCTGTGTTGCGCGAGTTGCATCGGCAGCTGCGTGGCGATGGCGTGGACAAGCGCTATGTGGCCCTGGTGGCGGGGCGCTGGCCGCGCGAGCGGCGGATGGTGGAGGCACCTCTGCAGAAAAACGTGGTGCAGTCCGGGGAGCGGATGGTGCGCGTGGCGAAAGAGGGCAAGGCGTCGGTCACGGGTTTTCAAGTACTGGAGCAGTTCCCGGCGGCGACGCTGGTGGAAGCGCGGCCTTTCACGGGTCGTACGCACCAGATTCGCGTTCACGCGCGCTTCGCCGGCCACCCCATACTGGGCGACGATAAATATATGGACGATGCCTGCGCTGCGCTGGCGCGTTCACTGGGGGTGGGGCGCCTGTTCCTGCACGCCCGCTCGCTGGCCTTCACGCTGCCCGGTGAGGCGCAATTGCGGCTTGAGGCTCCCCTCGACGCCGAACTCGAATTAATATTAGAAAATGCACGTAAGTAGCTAATTATGATAGTAATATTTGATTGGGATGGAACGCTTTGCGACTCCGTGGAGCAGATTGTCCAGGCCATGCAGGCGGCAGCGGAGACCTGCGCTCTACCGGTGCCCGAGGCCGCCGCCGTTCGGCACATCATTGGCCTGAGCCTGGTTGCCGCCATGCCTTTGCTGTTTCCGGGGACTACAGCGGCGCAGCAGGAGGCCATGCAGGCGGCGTACGCGAGCAGCTACCAGGCCCTGGATCCCGGCCCTGCGCGATTGCATGAGGGGGCACTGGAAACACTGGAGTGGCTGCGCAGCGCCGGGTTTGAGCTTGCAGTGGCAACCGGCAAGAGTCGCCGCGGGCTGGACCGCGTACTCAAGGGCCTGGGGATGGAAACGTATTTCCAGAGCACGCGCTGTGCCGATGAAACCCGTTCCAAGCCGCACCCCATGATGTTGGAAGAAATACTGGCAGCGCGCGGCAAAACAGTCCACAACGCCCTCATGGTGGGCGACTCGGCGTACGATCTGGACATGGCGCAGCGCATAGGCATGGCCTCGGTGGGTGTCACCTTTGGCGTGCACTCGCGCGAACAGCTGTCGCAGCATCAGCCCGTGGCCCTGATCGATCGCCTGGAGGCCCTGCGCAGCGTGCCGCAGCTGGCGGCTCAGGCGAGCACCGGGTAGCCGGCCTGGCCGAGCAGGCTGGTGAGGGCGATCAGTGGCAGGCCCTCAAGGCTGGTCGGGTCTGCACCGTCCATGCGGTCGAACAGCGCGATGCCAAGGCCCTCACACTTGAAGCTCCCGGCGCAGTCCAGGGGCTGCTCGCGCGCGAGGTAGCTCTCAATCGCCGCGGCGGATAACTCGCGAAAATGCACGCTGAACTGTTCGACATGGGTGAGCTCGAGCCCGCTCGCGGCGTGGCAGAGGGCCAACCCCGTAAGGAACATCACGCGGCGCCCGGAACTGGCGCTCAGCTGCTTGCGGGCGTTGTCGAGGTTGCCGGGCTTGCCGATGAGGGTGTCGTCCAGCAGCGCCACCTGGTCGCTGCCGATGACCAGGCTGCGCGGGTGTGCGCGGGCGACCGAACGGGCCTTGTCGACCGCGAGGCGCAGCGCCAGTTGCTCGCCGGATTCACCGGCCAGCGGCGTTTCGTCCGTTTCCGGTGGCAGGCAGCGGAAGGGACGCTGCAGGCGTGCCAGCAGCGCTTTGCGGTAGGGGGAGGTGGAGGCGAGTATCAGGTCCATGATCGGGTTTTCCGCTGGCAGTCGGTTGGGCAGTGAACTGGTTGTATTCTAAAGATATTTTTTGACAAAGGGGTAAACCGCCCCTATGATGCGCGCCTATGTTGACCGACCCCCTTCCCGCTTCGCTGGATGTCCGCAAGGCTGCCACGCGTGGTGCGACTGTCAGGGGCACGTTGAAACCGCTGGAATTGCCCCGTTTCCGGGATCTGCTGGCCGCAGACGAGGGCGTCATCCAGGCGGAATTGGCGATGTCTCGCGATGAGGAGGGCAGGTACGTTGTGCACGCAGTCACGGAGAGCTCCGTGATCGTTACCTGCCAGCGGTGCCTGCGGCCCATGCCGGCTGCGCTTCATTCCGACAGCACCCTTGCGGTGGTCTGGACGGATGAGCAGGCTCGTCATTTGCCGGCAAGTCTCGACCCGCTGATTGCCGGTGAGGAAGAGGTTTCGCTGCGGGAACTGGTCGAGGATGAGCTGATTCTGGCCATGCCGCCGTTCAGCTATCACGAACAGGCGGATTGCAACACAGTTTTGGCGGACCTCGCCGCGGAGCGCGTAGCAGACGAGCCCGTCGACAGGCCCAACCCGTTTGACGTGCTGGCGCAATTGAAGCCCGGCGATACCCATCAGGAGTAAGACATGGCTGTTCAACAGGACAAAAAATCACGTTCACGCCGCGGCATGCGTCGTTCGCACGACTCACTTTCCGGCCCCACGCTGAGCGTCGACCAGACCTCTGGTGAAACCCACCGTCGTCACCATATGACGGCCGACGGGTTCTACCGTGGCAAGAAAGTGGTCAACACCGGAAACGACGAGTAAGGTCGTTCCGGTCGCCGGTACTGCGGGTTGCTCGCAGTCCCTGTGCCGGTATTGATAGTGCATGTGAACGGGAGCCCAGGCTCCCGTTTCGCGTTTTTGGCCCCCCGGCGCTCGCGGTGTTCTACACTGGCGTAGGTGATGCAGGGCCAGTTATCGCTGTCTCGCGTTAACAAGAAAAGGATTATCCATTATGACGCTCAGTCACTGTGCATTTGTTTTCCCTGGGCAGGGGTCGCAGAAAGTCGGCATGCTCGCGGCTGCGCATGCTGCGTTTCCCGCGGTGCGTGAAGCCTTTGACGAGGCTTCCGCTGCACTCAGTCAGGATGTTTGGGGTCTGGTTCAGGAAGGCCCGCAGGAAGCCCTCAACCTCACGGCGACCACGCAGCCGGTTTTACTGACCGCGAGTGTGGCCCTGTGGCGCGCCTGGCGCGCGGCGGGTGGCGCCGAGCCGGCACTCATGGCCGGACACAGCCTGGGCGAATTTTCAGCACTGGTCTGTGCCGGTTCTCTCGACTTTGCCGACGCCGTGCGCCTGGTGCGTCAGCGCGGTGAATTCATGCAAACGGCAGTACCGGTGGGTGAGGGCGCCATGGCGGCCATCATCGGCTTGGATGACGACAGCATCAATCGCATCTGCGCTGAAGTCAGCGCCGCTGGCGACGGGGAGGTGGCGGCCGTCAATTTCAATTCTCCGGGCCAGGTGGTGATCGCCGGGCACACAGCCGCGGTGGAGCGGGCCTCTGCCGCGCTGAAAGCCGGGGGTGCCAAGCGGGCCATGCCCCTGCCGGTATCCGCGCCTTTCCATACTGCACTGATGCGTCCGGCGGGCGAGCGACTGGCCGAGGTACTGGCAACTCTGACGATCCAGGCACCGACCATTCCGGTAGTGCACAATGTGCACGCGCAGCCCGAGTCCGACCCTGAGCGGATTCGCAGCTTGCTGGTGGAGCAAATCTACAGTCCGGTGCAGTGGACAGCCTGTGTTGCCTACATGGCGGGTCAGGGTGTTACACAGGTGGTGGAGTGTGGCCCGGGAAAGGTGCTGAGTGGCCTCAACAAGCGCATCGACAGCGCCCTGCTCAGCCATTCACTGGAAGAGCCCGCAGGTCTTGCCGATGCGCTCGCAGCGCTGGCTTGAGCAGAGCGTGAAAACGGTATCGGAAAGGGGAACAGGTCATGAGTGAAGAAAAGACAGTAGCACTGGTAACCGGCGCCAGCCGCGGTATCGGGCGCGCCATCGCCGAGCGACTCGCCGGTGATGGTTATCGAGTGGTAGGTACCGCAACCACTGAGAGCGGGGCTGCCGCGATCACCGAGTATCTGCAGGCGGGCGGTTTCGATGGCTGTGGCATGACGCTGGACGTAGCCGACCAGGCGGCGGTTGAGGACGTTGTGAAAGGTATCAGCGCGCAGTTCGGAGCGCCGCTGGTGCTGGTCAATAATGCCGGAATCACCCGCGACAATATCCTCATGCGTATGAAGCCGGAGGAGTGGCAAGCGGTGATTGATACCAATCTGAGCGCCGTGTATCGCGCCAGCAAGGCCTGCCTGCGCGGCATGACCAAGGCCCGCTGGGGTCGTATCGTCAACATCACCTCCGTGGTGGGCGCGATGGGGAACGCAGGGCAGAGCAACTATGCGGCCAGCAAAGCCGGTGTGGAGGGTTTTTCCCGCGCACTGGCTCGCGAGCTGGGTTCACGCGCCATCACGGTCAACTGTGTGGCTCCGGGCTTTATTGATACCGATATGACGCGGGCACTCAATGAAGATCAGCGCGAGGCGATGTTGGGCCAGATCCCGCTGGCACGCCTGGGTGAGGCGAGTGAAATTGCCGCTCTGGTGGGGTTCCTGTGTGGGTCCCATGCGGGTTACATTACCGGTGAAACCATTCACATTAATGGTGGCATGAACATGGCGTGAGCCATTGCTCGCGCGTCGCGGGTTATCCCGGCGCATTGTGGCCAAAAAAAATTTATTACTCCGGCGCAAAACAGAGTAAAATATGCGCTCGGGCCGGGTGACCAGGTTTCATTCAGAATATTTTTTTGTCAGGAGTTACACATAAAATGAGCAGCATTGAAGAACGCGTAAAAAAGATCGTCGCAGAGCAGCTTGGCGTCAAGGAAGAGGAAGTGCAGACGGAAGCGTCTTTTGTCGAGGACCTGGGCGCGGACTCACTGGACACCGTGGAACTGGTCATGGCGTTGGAAGAAGAGTTTGAAACCGAGATTCCCGATGAGGAAGCCGAGAAAATCACCACGGTGAAGCTGGCTATCGACTATATCAAGGAAAACCTCGCCTGATATTGTCCCCGCAGTAACCGGAAGAGCCGTTTCTATGTTTTGATAGGGCGGCTTTTCTTATTTATGCTTCCAGCACCTGATTCTACCGGGGAGTGCGTTCGGTGATTGGCAGACGCGTAGTTGTAACAGGCCTTGGCATGGTCAGCCCCCTCGGGCTGGACGTTCAGGAGACCTGGAAAAATATCGTCGCTGGGAAAAGCGGCGTTGCACCCATCGTCGCTTTCGATGTTGAAGCCTACAGCACGCGGTTTAGCGCCAGTGTCAGGGGTTTCGACATCACACCGTACTTCAGCGACAAAGACGCGCGCAAGATGGATATCTTCGTGCAGTTCGGCATGGCCGCCGGCATTCAGGCAATGCTGGACTCTGGGCTGGAAGTCACCGACGCCAACGCGCATCGCGTCGGCTGTGCCATCGGCTCGGGCATCGGCGGTATCGGCCAGATCGAAAAGAACACCGAAATTGTGGCGCGCTCCGGGCCACGCAAGATCTCGCCATTTTTTGTTCCGGGTTCAATCATCAACATGATCTCGGGCAACCTCTCGGTTCGCTACAACCTGCAGGGCCCCAATCTGGCGGTCGTCACAGCCTGTACTTCGGGGACGCACAATATCGGCCTCGGGGCGCGCCTGATCGCACTCGGCGACGCCGATGCCATGCTGGTGGGGGGCGCCGAGATGGCGACCACGCCGGTGGGGCTGGGCGGTTTCGCGGCGGCACGTGCACTCTCTACCCGCAACGATGACCCGGCGGCAGCCTCACGCCCCTGGGACCGCGATCGCGATGGCTTTGTCCTGGGCGATGGCGCGGGCGTTCTCATGATCGAGGAATACGAATCCGCCAAAGCGCGCGGAGCCCATATCTACGCGGAAATTACCGGTTTTGGCATGAGCGGCGATGCCTACCACATGACGCTGCCACCGGAGGATGGTCGCGGTGCAGCGGCGGCAATGCGTAACGCGATTGCCGATTCCGGTGTGCCCGTTGACCAGATCGGCTACATCAACGCTCACGGCACGTCCACCAATGCCGGTGACCTCGCCGAGAGCCGGGCAATTCAGGCGGTGCTGGGCAGCGCAGCGGAAACGGTTGCGGTGAGTTCGACCAAGTCGATGATCGGACACCTGCTGGGCGCGGCCGGCGCGGTCGAAGCCATATTTTCCATCCTGGCATTGCGGGATCAGGTCGCTCCCCCCACGATCAATCTCGACAACCCGGATGAGGGCTGTGTGCTGAATTACGTTCCGCACACTGCGCAGCAGCGCACAATCAAGCATGCCCTGTCCAATTCATTCGGTTTCGGTGGCACCAACGGGTCCTTGCTGTTCAGTCAGCTCGACTGACGCCGGCGGGGTGGTAGCAGCGGCCAAGACATGGATTGACGGCAGCGCCGGCGATGCACTGCCGTTACCAGACCGCGCCTTTGCTTACGGTGATGGTGTGTTCGAAACGCTTCTGCTGCGCGATGGCCGTGCGCTGCTGACCGAGTTCCACTTTGATCGCCTGGCGACCGGTCTGGCGTGCCTGCGCATGCCGTCGGCGCTACCTTTGGCACGCAAACACTTCGAAACAGCGCTCGGCGCACTGGGCGCGGCAACGGGCTACAGTGTAATGCGCCTCACGGTGTCTCGGGGCGCTGGCCCGCGTGGCTACGCACCGCCCGCAGATGCTGCGCCACGGGTTGTCATCACCGTGTCGGATCTGGCGCATGACCCTGCACAGCTCCCCACACCGGCCACCCTCGGGGAAACAGCGGTGCGTTGGAGCAAGCAGCCGCTGCTCGCCGGCGTGAAGCATCTCAACAGGTTGGAGCAGGTGCTGGCGGCCGCGGATGCGGCTGCGGCCGGCATGGATGAAGTCCTCATACTGGACCAGGGTGGCGCGCCGTTGTCGGTGTCGGCGGGCAACCTGTTTCTGGTGGCGGGCAAACGCCTGTTAACGCCGACGCTGGCCGATGCCGGTATCGCCGGTACTCGCCGTCGTCTGTTGCTGGAACACCTGGCCTCCGCCTGTGGCCTGCAAGTGGGCGAGTCACGTTTGCAGTTGCATCAGCTGCTGGCGGCAAATGAAGTGTTTTATTGCAATACGCTGATCGGCTTGCGCCCCGTGGCGACCTACCGCGATCGAAGCTGGGGTGAGCACCCGGTCACCGAGTGCCTGCATGCAGCCTATTGTGAATGGTTGCAGCGGTGAGCAGGGGGTGGCGCTGGTTGCTGTTATCAGCGGCTATCCTGGCGCTCGTCGCGGTGCTGGCGGTGCGCGAAGCGTGGCAGAGATGGCAGGCGCCGCTGCTGCTGCCGGAGTCCGGCATACTGCTGACGGTATATCCCGGTGACAGCTTGCGCTCCGTGGCGGAACGCCTGGAAATGCAGGGTGTTCTGCAACATCCCGAGCTGCTGCTGCTCTGGGCGCGCTATCACAAGCTGGATGCGAGCATTCGTCGCGGTGAGTATGACCTGCAGCCGGGACTGACGGCGGAGAGCCTGCTGGCCATGCTGGTCAGTGGTCGTGTGGTGCAATACCAGGTGACATTGCCTGAAGGGATTGTGGTTGCCCACGCGCTGGACATCTTGCGCGAAGAGCCGGCGCTGACGAGTGTGCTGTCCGGGCCTGAAGATGCGCGGCTGTTGACGCTGGTGGCGCCATTTGAGGCAACCGAAGGCCTGTTTCTGCCGGAAACCTACCGTTTCGAGCGGGGTGACACTGACCTTGACCTGTTGCAGCGTGCCCACCGGGCCCTGCTGGCGGCACTGGAGCAAGAGTGGGCGGGTCGCGCCCCGGAGCTGCCTTACGCCACGCCCTATGAAGCGCTGATCATGGCGTCGATAATCGAACGCGAAACCGGTGTTGTCGAGGAGCGCGAGGAAATAGCCGGTGTCTTCGTGCGCCGCTTGCAGCGGGGCATGCGTTTGCAAACCGACCCGACCATCATCTATGGCCTGGGTGAGTCCTTCGATGGCAATCTGCGCCGCAGCCACCTGCGGGATGCGGGCAACCTGTTCAATACCTATCGGCACGATGGTCTGCCCCCTACCCCTATCGCATTGCCTGGACGTGCAGCACTGCATGCAGCGCTGCAGCCCGCCGCCGGGGAGACGCTGTTTTTTGTGGCGCGTGGCGACGGCAGTCACGAATTCAACACCACGCTTGAAGGCCATGAGCGTGCCGTGCGTAAATACCAGCTGCAAAGGCGCAAAGACTATCGTTCATCCCCGGAGAAACCCTGACCATGGTTCCATCGCGCGGCCTGTTCATCACCGTTGAAGGCGGGGAAGGTGCAGGTAAATCCACCAATATTGCCGGCATCCAGGCTTATCTGCAGTCGCGGGGCGTAGACCTGGTGGTCACCCGTGAACCTGGTGGCACCCGTCTGGGAGAAGATGTGCGTGAGGTATTGTTGCGCCCCAGGGAGGAACCCGTTGTGCCAATGGCGGAGCTGTTGCTGCTGTTTGCGGCGCGGGCGCAGCATGTTGAGGACGTTATCCTGCCTGCGCTGGGTGCGGGCAAATGGGTTATCTGTGATCGCTTTACCGATGCCAGTTATGCCTACCAGTGCGGCGGCCGTGGCATGCCGGCCTCGGCGGTACGCGCGCTGGAGTCGCTGGTACAGGGCGAACTTCGTCCGGACTACACCCTGTTGCTCGATACGCCAGTAGACACGGGCCTGGAGCGTGTTCGCGGCCGCGGCGACCTGGACCGTTTCGAGCGCGAGGAACTGGCATTTTTTCAGCGCGTGCGCGAGACCTATCTGCAATTGGCCCGGGAGAGTAGCGGCCGCTATCATCTGGTCGATGCCAGTCAGCCGCTGGAAGGCGTGCAGGCTCGCATAGAAGAGATTTGCGAGGAATTGTTCGCCTGCTGGGCACCGCGCCATCCGGTGGCGCGATGAATCTGCAGGGGTTGCCGCAGGTCAGCGTGCCACTCCCCTGGCAGGCCCAGGCCTGGGCACATCTACAGGAGCAGATCAGCCGTCAGCAGTTGCCCCATGCGCTGTTGTTTGCCGGCCCCGCCGGCGTTGGCAAGGAGCGCCTGGCACTGGCACTGGCGCGCTATCTGCTTTGTCACCAGCCAGTCGCGGGTCACAACTGCGGTGAGTGTCGGGCCTGTCGCTACAGCCAGTCCGGTAGTCACGGCGACTTTCGCTGGTTGCAGCCCGAGGGCACCAGCAAGGTCATACGCATCGAGCAGGTGCGCGAGGCGGTTGCCTTTGTCTATCGCACCGCGGGGTTCGGTGCGCGCAAAGTGGTGGTACTGACACCGGCGGAGCGCATGTCCAACAGCGCCGCCAACGCACTGCTGAAGGGGCTGGAGGAGCCCTCCGAGGATACCCATCTGATACTGGTTGCACAGCGCTTGCAGGGCATGCCGGCGACCGTCCGCTCACGCTGTCAATTGGTCAAGCTGCCACTGCCCCCCGGTGACCAGTGCATACCCTGGCTGCAACAGGTCACCGGGGACGAGGCGAGCGCAACCGAGCTGCTCGAACTCGCCGGGGGCGTGCCGCTGCAGGCTGAGCATTTGTACAACGATGGCGGGGCAGAGCCGTTGCGCGAGCAGCGCAAGCTATTGGGCGACCTGGCGCGTGGCAAGGCGAATGTGCCGCTGGTGGCGGCGCGCCTCGGCCAGCAAGATCTGGCGCAGGCGCTGCGTGACATAGCCCTGTTTCTGCATGTGTACCTCTGTCGACAGGAGCAGGCGGGGCTGCGCCGAGCGCGGCCACTGTTTCAGTTGCTCGATCGCATGCAGGCATTGCAGGCCGCGATTGCCGCTGGTTCCAACCCGAATCCGCAGCTTGCGCTGGAAAGCGTGTTGATCAGTTTCGCCGATGGCTTTGGTGTCATGCGCAGCGGTGCTAACATGCGTTCGTCTTCACAGGAGATCGCATCATGAGTGATTCCGCCGCGGGAAGCCGCAATGGCATTTTGTCCCTGACCATCAAGGACAAGGCCGTGCTGTACTCCGCCTACATGCCGTTCCTGCACAATGGTGGCCTGTTTGTACCCACCAACAAGACCTACAAGGTTGGGGACGAAGTGTTCATGCTGCTTACGCTGATGGATGAACCGGAGAAAATACCGATTTCTGGCAAGGTTGTCTGGGTCACCCCGCGCGGCGCGCAGGGCAATCGCACAGCGGGCATTGGCGTGCAGTTCAGCGAGCAGGATGCGGCTGCTAACAGCAAGATCGAGAATCACCTGGCGGGATCACTCGGCTCCGACCGCCCAACGCATACCATGTAGGCAAAAAAATGGGTCCCGCCAGGGACCCAAGAAGACCATTAGGAGTGAAACACAAAAGGAATTGCTTCCCTTCTCGGTGCATTGGGTATGCCCCGAGTGGCTGCTCGTTCGAGTCAGGGGATAAGCAACCACACTTTAAGTATCGCCTATCAGTGGTAATTTTCCACAGTTCCGCAGGCGAATTATTAGGCTAATTTACGATAAAAAACTTGATTTATATCCTGATAAAGAATAAGCGGTTGCTGTTCAGTGCCCGCTGACCCGCTCACCGGCATCGTGGAAGGCTTCTACGGGCGCCTGTGGCCGCATGAGTTGCGCCTGGCCTATGCCGGCTTTCTGCAGGCGCTGGGGCTGAATACCTACCTGTATGCCCCCAAGGGCGACCCGTGGCTGCGCAAACGCTGGCAGGCGCATTGGCCGGCGCAAGAATGGCGGGCGCTGACAGAGCTGGCCCTGCATTACCGTCAGCACGGGCTGCGGTTTGGCGTGGGCCTGTCACCCTTTGAGCTCTACGGTCACTATGGCCCGGCCCAGAAGCGCAGCCTGCGCGACAAGATCAGTCGCCTGAATACGCTGGAGGCCCCTCTGCTGGCCATCCTGTTTGACGACATGCCCGGTGAACAGGCCGACCTCGCGGAGCGCCAGGCGGAGATTGTTGCCGATGTGCAGGCGTGGAGTGGGGCGCAGCGGCTGCTGGTATGCCCGACCTATTATTCTTTCGACCCCGTACTGGAGCGGCATTTCGGCCGTATGCCACAGCATTACTGGGCGGACCTCGGCCGGTTGCTGGCACCGGAGGTTGACGTGTTCTGGACGGGTAATCAGGTGTGTGCCGATACCATCAGCGCGGATGATGTCGCCCACGCCGCGGCGGTGCTGGGGCGGCCGGTGCTGCTGTGGGACAATTACCCGGTCAACGACGGTGCCCAGCGCAGCAACCACCTGTACCTGGATCCGCTGCAAGGCCGCACCGGCCTGCGGGACAACGGCAAGCTGACCGGTCATCTATGCAACCCGATGGTGCAGGGGCGCTGCTCGCTGCCGGCCCTGACGGGACTGGCGCAGCTCCACGCAAGCGCACCCCCCGATCCTGATGCCCTGGTAGCAATGCTCGGGGCTGCACTGTGGCACTGCTTGCAGCGCGATGCCGAGGAGTTTCGTGCGCAGGGCCTGTCTGGTATGTCTGCGGCGCGCCGCGCGGCGCTGGCAGCAGAGTATGCGGAGCTCCCCGGCGCGGCGGCGTGCGAGGTGGTCGACTGGCTAAAGGGGGAGTACGCTTTCGACCCTGCCTGTCTCACTGATTAGCGTGCGCTGCCTCGGTGCGGGAAGCGTCGTTCGCGGTTGTGTGCGAACCCGGTTTGTGGCAGAATCCGCAGCCTTGCGAGAACTCAAAGTTGCGGTTCTTTAGGTCATCAAGGCCAAAGAAATCAAGAAGTTACGGCGTATTTGCAGGTTGATTTTCAGCACTGTAACGTCGCGCACTGGCAGTTTCCCGACACGCGGAAGTGGCGAAATTGGTATACGCGCTGGATTTAGGTTCCAGTGCCGCAAGGCGTGAGAGTTCGAGTCTCTCCTTCCGCACCAACTGACAGCGACTCTGGCCCGGGCCAGGGTCGTTCTGATGACGGGGCGCACCGGCGCCCACTACCGACTGGATTGTGAGGAATAAGCATGCAGGTGTCCATTGAAACGACTTCGGGCCTGGAGCGCCGTTTGACTGTCGGCGTACCCGCCGCCCAGGTTGACAGTGAGGTCGATTCGCGGCTGCAAAAAGCCGCCCAGAACGTGCGCCTGCCCGGCTTCCGGCCCGGCAAGGTACCGATGAAAGTGATGCGTCAGCGCTATGGCGCTGGCGTTCGCCAGGAAGTCCTGGGCGAGGTCATGAGCCGTTCTTTCCAGGAGGCCGTGGTACAGGAAAAGCTGCGCCCTGCCGGCCAGCCCAGCATCGAGCCGCGCAGCCTTGAGGCCGGTCGTGATCTGGAATACGTGGCCACGTTTGAAGTGTTCCCCGAAGTTGAAGTCGTGTCCATGTCCGGCTTTGCCGTTACCCGCCCGGCTGCCGAAGTCACGGATGCCGATGTCGACAACATCATTGAGGTGTTCCGCAAGCAGCAGGGGGAGCGTCAATCTGTCGAGCGCGCCGCGGCCATGGGCGATATCGTCAATCTGGACTACACCGGCACACGGGATGGCGAAGCATTTGACGGTGGCAGCGCCGAGGGAACCGACCTTGAGCTCGGCTCCGGTCGCATGATTCCCGGATTTGAAGACGGCATCGTGGGCCTGGCCGCCGGCGACGAAAAAACCCTTGAGCTGACGTTCCCGGAGGATTACCACAGCGAGGAGCTGCGGGGCGCTGCGGTCCAGTTCGCGGTTAAGGTCAACGACGTGAAAGAGCTGGTGCTGGCACCGCTGGACGAGGAATTGTTCAAGCTTTATGGCGTGGAAGAGGGTGGTGAGGAGCAATTTCGCAAGGAAGTTGCGGAAAATATGACCCGAGAGTTGAAAAACGCCGTAACTAGCCGTGTCAAGCAGCAGGTCATGGATGCCGTGGTAGAAGCGCACAAGGGTCTTGAAGTGCCCAGGGCGCTGATTTCCCAGGAGATTCAGGCACTGCGCAAGCAAATGTTCCAGCAGTTTGGCGGTGCGGCCCCTGAAGGTCTGGACCTGGACTCCCTGCTGCCCGATGACATGTTCCGTGACAACGCCGAGCGCCGCGTCAAGCTGGGTCTGGTGTTGTCCGAGATGATCAGCAAGTTCGAACTCAAGGCAGACCCGGCGAAAGTGCGGGAAACGATTGAGGAACTGGCCGCCACCTACCAGGACGCGGAAGAGGTGATCAACTGGTACTATGGCAATCCGGAGCAGCTTTCCTCCGTCGAGTCCAAGGTGCTTGAGGACAGTGTGGTCGACAAGCTGTTGGAAGCGGCGGAGGTGACCGATGAGCCCTGCAGCTACCAGGAAGCCATTGCACAGGCTCAGAGCCAGCGCTGAGCACATTCAGGCGCCGTCGAGGCGGCGCCTTAATTGACAACCAAGGAAACGATCGCATGTCGAATTTGCCGGACGGGCGTAACACGATGAATGTCAACAACCTGGGCCTGATCCCGATGGTCGTGGAACAAACGGCCCGCGGTGAGCGCTCCTACGATATCTACTCGCGTCTGCTCAAGGAGCGCGTGGTATTTGTGGTAGGGCCGGTAGAGGACCACATGGCAAACCTGATCGTGGCCCAGCTGTTGTTCCTGGAGTCGGAAAACCCCGACAAGGATATTCACCTCTACATCAACTCCCCCGGCGGCTCGGTGACAGCAGGGCTGTCGATTTACGACACCATGCAGTTCATTAAACCGGATGTGAGCACGATGTGTATCGGTCAGGCCGCTTCCATGGGGGCTTTCCTGCTCGCGGGCGGTGCCGCCGGCAAACGCTTCATCCTGCCGAATGCGCGCACCATGATTCACCAGCCCAGCGGCGGAGCCCAGGGGCAAGCCTCGGATATCGATATCCAGGCGCGCGAAATCCTCATTATCCGTCGCCGCCTGAACGAGTTGATGGCGGAGCATACCGGCCAGACCCTTGAGACGATCGAGCGCGATACGGAGCGCGACCGCTTCATGAACGCCGAGCAGAGCAAGGAATACGGGCTGATTGACGAGGTGGTCAATCGCCGCGCGCCGGCTGCGTCATAAGACAACGCTGCCGGGCGCCCTGTCCGCGGGCTTGCAAATGGCGGGAAAAAACATCATCTTTGAACCAGATGAGATTGCAGAATTCATAGGCCACAGGGCAGAGCATGACTAAAGACACCACAAAATCAGGCGACGACGGCGGCAAGCTGCTGTACTGCTCATTTTGCGGCAAGAGCCAGCACGAAGTGCGCAAACTGATCGCTGGTCCCTCGGTGTTCATTTGCGATGAGTGCGTCGATCTGTGTAACGACATCATCCGCGAAGAAGTGCAGGAAGGTAACAGCGAAGCAAAACGCGACCACCTGCCCACGCCACACGAAATCAAGACGATCCTGGATGAGTACGTGATTGGCCAGCAGCGCGCCAAGAAAGTGCTTTCGGTGGCGGTGTATAACCACTATAAGCGTCTGCGCCACAGTCAGGCCAGCAGCCGCGGTGAAGACGTGGAGCTGGGCAAGAGCAACATTCTGTTGGTGGGGCCAACCGGTAGCGGCAAGACGCTGCTGGCGGAAACCCTCGCACGCTTGCTGGATGTGCCTTTTACCATTGCGGATGCGACCACGCTGACCGAAGCGGGCTATGTGGGTGAAGATGTCGAAAACATCATCCAGAAGCTGCTGCAGAAATGCGACTACGACGTTGAGAAGGCACAGGTCGGCATTGTGTACATCGACGAAATCGACAAGATTTCGCGCAAGTCCGACAACCCCTCTATCACTCGGGATGTATCGGGTGAGGGCGTGCAGCAGGCGCTGCTCAAGCTGATCGAGGGTACGGTAGCGTCAGTGCCGCCGCAGGGCGGGCGCAAACATCCGCAACAGGAATTCCTGCAGGTGGACACCTCGAATATCCTGTTCATTTGCGGCGGTGCATTCGCGGGCCTGGACAAGGTGATTCGCAACCGTTCCGAAAAGGGCGGCATCGGCTTCAATGCCGAGGTCAAGAGCAAGGACGAGCGCCGCAACGTCGGCGAGCTGTTGTTCGACCTTGAACCCGAGGATCTGGTGCAATACGGCCTGATTCCCGAGTTTGTTGGCCGCCTGCCGGTGATTGCAACGCTGGAAGAGCTCGATGTGCCCGCTCTGGTCCAGATCCTGACCGAGCCGCGCAACTCACTGACCAAACAGTACAGCAAACTGTTTGAAATGGAGGGCGTCGAGGTCGATTTCCGTGAAGACGGCCTGCGAGCCGTGGCCGAACGGGCGATGGAGCGCAAAACAGGTGCTCGCGGCCTGCGCTCCATTCTTGAAGGCGTACTGCTAGACTCCATGTACAACATCCCTTCGCGCAGCGATGTCAGCAAGGTGGTTATCGACGAATCGGTGATTCGCGGTGACTCCGAACCACTGCTGGTATACCAGAACCACGAGCCAGCAGCGCGAGCGGCGTCCAAGGACGAGTAGCGCCGGAACCGCAAGGTTCCGCCTGCCCGGGCCCCCGGCCCGGCAGGCGCAACGTGTGCCGGGGCCTTGTGTTCCGGCTGCACCGCCCCCATCTACAGGTCAGCTGTGACCATTCACAACCCGGAGATTTGTATGGGTTCCTCCTCGGTAATTGATCTTCCCCTTCTGCCGCTGCGCGATGTCGTGGTGTATCCGCACATGGTGTTGCCACTTTTTGTCGGCCGGGAAAAGTCCGTCGAAGCGCTGGAAGATGCCATGGCTGGCAGCAAGCAGGTGTTGCTCGTTGCCCAGCGCAATGCGGCCGATGACAACCCCGGCGTGGACGACATCTACCAGGTGGGCACCGTGTCCAACATCCTGCAGCTGCTCAAGCTGCCTGATGGCACGATCAAGGTGCTGGTGGAAGGCAGTTATCGCGCAGTCATCGACAATGTGGATGACGAAGGTCGGTTCACGGTTGCAGGTGTGCGCGAAGTCGAGAGTGATGACGTGCCCGATGAAGAGGCCGAGGGCCTGCTGCGCTCTACAGTGAGCCAGTTTGAAAAGTATGTGAATCTCAGCAAGAAAGTGCCTGCCGAGGTTCTCACCTCGCTGTCGGGTATCGACGAGCCGGGCCGACTTGCGGATACGATTGCCGCGCACATGAGTGTGGACCTGCAGGAAAAACAGTCCATTCTTGAAATTGCCGATATCCGGGCCCGGCTTGAGCACCTCATGGGCCTGATGGAGGCGGAGATCGACCTGTTCCAGGTGGAAAAACGTATCCGCGGCCGCGTCAAGAAGCAGATGGAGAAGAGCCAGCGCGAGTACTACCTCAACGAGCAGATGAAGGCGATCCAGAAAGAGTTGGGGGACCTTGATGAAGCCCCGAGCGAGCTGGACGACCTGCAGGCACGGATCGACGATGCGCGCATGCCCGATGAGGCGCGCACGAAAGCGGTCGCCGAACTGAACAAGCTCAAGATGATGTCGCCCATGTCTGCCGAAGCCTCGGTGGTGCGCAGCTATATCGACTGGATGGTGAGTGTGCCCTGGTCGCGCCGCAGCAAGGTGAAGCACGATCTGAAGCGCGCCTCCGGTATTCTCAACGAAGACCATTTCGGCCTTGAGGAAGTGAAAGAGCGCATACTGGAATATCTCGCTGTACAGAAGCGTGTACGCAAGGTGAAGGGTCCGGTGCTGTGCCTGGTTGGCCCACCCGGGGTGGGCAAGACTTCGCTGGGCGAGTCGCTGGCGCGCGCCACCAACCGTAAATTCGTGCGCATGGCGCTGGGCGGCGTGCGTGATGAGGCGGAAATTCGGGGCCACCGGCGCACCTATATTGGTTCCATGCCGGGCAAGCTGTTGCAGAAAATGGCCAAGGCAGGGGTGCGTAATCCGCTGTTCCTGCTCGATGAAATTGACAAGATGGGTATGGACCACCGCGGCGACCCTGCGTCCGCGATGCTGGAAGTGCTGGACCCGGAGCAGAATCATGCCTTTAACGACCACTACCTGGAAGTCGATTACGACCTCTCGGATGTGATGTTCGTGTGTACCTCCAACACCATGAACATTCCTGGTCCGTTGCTGGATCGCATGGAAGTCATCCGTATCCCCGGCTATACGGAAGACGAGAAAGTCGCCATTGCAGCCAAATACCTGATACCGAAGCAGATACGGCAGAACGGCCTGGGCAAGGAAGAGATCACCATCGGTGAAGACACGGTGATCGACATCATCCGCTACTACAGCCGCGAAGCGGGCGTACGGGCGCTGGAGCGGGAAATCGCGAAGATCTGCCGCAAGATGGTCAAGCGCATTGCGCTGGAGGAAGACAGCGTGTCGGCAGAGGTGACTCCCGACATGCTCCCGGACCTGCTGGGCGTGCGCAAATTCAACTACGGCATTGCCGAGGAACAGAATAAGGTGGGGCAGGTGACAGGTCTCGCCTGGACATCTGTGGGCGGTGAGTTGCTGACGATCGAGGCGGCATCCGTGGCGGGCAAGGGCCGCTATGTCAAGACGGGCTCGCTCGGCGACGTGATGCAGGAGTCGATTCAGGCGGCGACCACCGTGGTGCGCAGCCGGTCACAGGTGCTCGGTATTCCGGCCTCCTGGCACGACAAGCACGACGTGCATATTCATGTGCCCGAAGGGGCTACACCCAAGGATGGCCCGAGTGCCGGCGTGGCCATGTGCACCGCGCTGGTTTCCATCAGTACCGGCATCGCGGTGCGCGCGGATGTGGCGATGACGGGCGAGATTACCCTGCGCGGTGAAGTGCTGCCCATTGGGGGGTTGAAAGAGAAACTCCTCGCGGCGCGTCGCGGTGGCATCAAGACGGTGATCATACCCAGGGAAAACGAGCGCGACCTCAAGGAAGTGCCCGAGAACATCAAGCAGGACCTGCAGATCCGGCCCGTGAAGTGGATTGACGAGGTGTTGGCGATTGCGCTTGAGCGCGTGCCGGAGCCACTCTCGGATGAAGAGTACCTCGCACCCGCTCCCGGAAGCGGCCAGGACAGCGAGCAGGGCGAGAAAAACCGGATAAATACGCATTGAGAGCGGGGTGCTGGTTGACCGCCAACTCGGCTCTGGTATACAGTCAGCCCCCTGAATCCAGTGCGCTTCCTCCCGGTTTTAGCGCCGAGAGGTGCTCGCCAGTGAATAGCTGGAATCACTTTCAGGTGCTCGCCTGCTGCATCATGAATTGCCCGCATTTCGTTGCGGATGAGAACACCATACTTTAGTCAGATAACACTCCAAGGGGATACCTGTGAATAAAACCGAACTCATTGACGCCATTGCTGCCGCTGCCGACCTGCCGAAAGCTTCTGCCGGCCGCGCTCTGGACGCCGTGGTAGACAGCATTACGCAAGCCCTGAAAAAAGGTGATCAGGTAACGCTGGTAGGTTTCGGCACCTTCGCCGTTAAAGCGCGTGCAGCCCGCGAAGGCCGCAACCCGCAGACTGGCCAGACCATCCAGATCAAGGCCTCCAATGTGCCCGGCTTCAAGCCCGGCAAGGCACTCAAGGACGCCGTCAACGGCTGACTTGCAGTAACCGGCGGGTCTGGCGTTCGCTCGCGCAGCGCTCATCACCCCGTCTGTGTACCGGTAACGGTTCAGGGAAAAGCGCACTCATGAGTGCGCTTTTTTGTTGATAAGGAACGGAAGACACCATGCTTCAGGACATCCGCAAGACCACTCAGGGAACGGCCGCCAAGGTTGTTATCGGGTTGATCGTCATCTCCTTCGCACTTTTTGGTATTGAATCGATTCTGCTGGGCGGCGGCGGTGGTGCCGTCGCCGAGGTCAATGGCGAAGCCGTCACGCCGATGGAGTTGCAGCAGGCGGTGGATACACAGCGGCGTCAGTTGATCGCCATGATGGGTGACAATCTCGATCCGGCCATGCTCGACGAACAGCGGATCAGTGCCCAGGCTCTCGAGGGCATTGTCTCGCGCAAGCTGCTGATGCAATCGGCTCACGACATGGGCCTGACGGTCTCTGAAGCGGAGCTCGGCGCCGTTATTGCGGGGATGGAGCAATTCCAGCTCGACGGCAACTTCTCTCCCGAGATGTACAAAAGCCTGCTGGCATCAGCCGGTTTTACCCCGGCGTCCTTCAAGAGCGCGTTGCGCGATGACCTTATTCTCGGTCAGGTACGTGCCGGTATTGCCGGTAGTGATTTTGCCACGCCCGCCGAGCTCACCCTGACCGCACGGGTTATCGCCGAGCAGCGTGATGTGCGTTACCTCACTTTGCCCCTGGCACCGTATCTCGACGCGGTTGAAGTCAGTGAGGAGGACCTCGAGGCGTTTTACCGTGAGAATGAGGCCAGCTTCATGACGCCGGAGTCTGTCGTGCTGGATTATGTCGAGTTGACGCTGGACGATTTCCGCGAACCGGTGGAAGAGGCCGCGATTGAGGAGGAATACCGTATCCAGCTGGACAGCTACCAGTATCAGACGGAGAACCGAGTCTCGCATATTCTACTGCAGCGGGGTAGTGATGAGTCGGAGGCGGACTTCGCCGCGCGTATTGCCACCGTGCAGGATGAACTCGCCGCGGGCAAGTCGTTTGCCGATGTGGCCGCAGAGCGCTCGGATGACGTGGGTTCAGCCGGTAATGGTGGTGACCTCGGGTTTTCCGCCGGTGATGCCTTCCCGCCGGAGATGGAGGAGGCCGTGGCCGCGCTTGAGGTGGACACAGTGTCCGCGCCGGTCGAAACCGATGCCGGTACGCACATTCTCATGGTCACGGAGCGCCGCGATTCAGAAGCGCCCAGCCTGGCGGAGCTGCGTCCCGAGCTTGAAGCCGGTCTGCAGGAACGTGAAGCCCGCGTCGCGCTGTTGCTTGCGGTGGAAGAGCTGCGTGACATCGCGTTCACCGCGGATAGCCTGCGTGCGCCGGCCCAGGAGCTGGGGCTTGAGGTGTTGCGTACCGAACCGATGACTCGTGAGCAGAGAGAAGGCCCGCTCGCCGAGCCTTCCGTATTGCGTGCAGCCTTTTCTGAAGACGTGCTTGAGCTGGGGCACAACAGCGAGGTGCTGGAACTGGGCGGCGACCGCTTCGTTGCGGTACACGTACATGAGCACAACAAGCCGACGCTGGAGCCGCTGGATGCGGTAAGGGAAGAGATCGCGCGCAGCATCACCCGGGAACGGGCGCGTGAGGCACTGGAGAGCGCCGCCGCCGAGGCTGTGGCTGAACTTACTACTGGCGAACAGAGCATTGAGGCGCTGGCGGCACGCGAGAATGTGGAATGGCAGGTGGAGCTGGGAGCCCAGCGCGACAGCCGTGTGCTGCCGCCGGCGGTGCTGCAGCGCGCGTTCAGCCTGCCAGCTCCGGGCGACGACAAGCCGGTCGCTGACTACGTGATCGATGCCTCCGGGGATGCCCGCGTCGTGCAGCTGGTGCGCGTGCAGGCCGGGGCTCTGGCCAGCCTCGACGCCGAGCAGCAACGTGGCCTGCGGCAGCGCATTGGCAGTGAGTTCGGTGCGCTGTTGCAGGTTGAACACGAGCAGGGCCTGCGTGCCGCAGCCGACATCTCTGTGCTCTGACGCACGCTGACAGACAACAAGGAAACCCGTTTCATCATGGCCCGACGTATTCTCACGCTTAACCAGATTTCCCTGAAAGGCCTTGAGCGCCTGCCCCGTGACGCCTATGAAATAGCCAGCGAGTTTGCGCATCCCGACGCCATCCTGCTGCGCAGCCACAAGCTGCAGGCCGACGATATCGCCGACACCGTGGTGGCGATTGCGCGCGCTGGCGCCGGTGTCAATAACATCCCGGTGGCGGAATGCACGCGGCGCGGTATTCCGGTATTCAATTCGCCCGGCGCCAACGCCAACGCGGTGAAGGAACTGGTGGCGGCGGGGCTGCTGTTGGGCTCACGAGGCGTGGTAGAAGGCCTGGAATACGTGTCCGGCCTCGCCAGCATCACGGACCCGGCGGAACTCAACAAGACCCTGGAAGCCAACAAGAAGCACTTCAAGGGCAACGAGCTGCGCGGCAAAACGCTGGGCGTGGTTGGCCTGGGTGCCATCGGCTCCCTGGTAGCTGACATGGCGCTGACTCTGGGTATGGACGTCATCGGCTACGACCCGGCCCTGTCGGTAGATGCTGCCTGGCGTCTGTCCAGCCAGGTGCGCAAGGCCGACTCGCTATCAGCGCTGTTTTCCCGCAGCGACTATGTGAGCCTGCATTTGCCGGCGCTGGAGTCCACACGTGGGCTGATCAATGCCGAGTTGTTTGCCGTGATGCCCGAACAGGCCTGCCTGCTCAACTTTGCCCGGCAGGAGATTGTCGACGAAGCCGCGCTGCTCGAGGCCCTCGACCAGGGCCGCCTGCGCAAGTACATCGCCGACTTCCCTAGCCCGGCCCTGATTGGTCGCAAGAACGCCGTGCTTATGCCACACATCGGTGCCAGCACTGACGAGGCGGAGGACAACTGCGCCATCATGGCAGCTGACCAGCTGCGCGACTTCCTCGAAAACGGCAACATACGCAACGCAGTCAACTTCCCCACGCTGCAACTGGAGCGGGCAGGGGGGTGCCGTTTGGCAGTGACCAACACCAACGTCCCCAAAATTCTGGGCAGCGTGTTATCCATTCTGGCTGAGCTGAATATCAACGTGGTGGATATGCTCAACAAGAGCCGCGACGATATCGCCTATAATCTTATCGATATGGACATCTGTCCGGCTGAATCAAGCCTCGCATCCATGCGTGCGCTGGAAGGCGTTGTCAACGTCAGGGTGATTCCCTGACTTCACTGCGGGGGCACAATGACAGATCCACTTGAAACACTGGCGGGCAACGTGCCCGCCGCGGCTAAAACGTCAGGCCCGCCACTGGAGCAATGGCACCCAGCGCTCTCCGGCGATATCGATATCCGCATCGCGGCGGATGGCAGTTGGTACCACGAGGGCGGGAGAATCAGACGCGCGCCCCTGGTCGCGCTGTTTGCCAGCATTCTGCGCCGGGAAGAAGACGGTGAATACTACCTGGTCACGCCGGTAGAGAAATGGCGCATTCAGGTAGAACTGCATCCCCTGGTGGTGACTGAAATCAATCGCCGCGACGACACGCTGTACGCCAAACTCAATACCGGCCGCGAGGTCGCCGTGAACGCGGAACAGGCCCTGTTTCTCGAGCCGGCTGTGGGTGATGTGGCGGCCGTTCGTCTGCCCCACGGACTCAGTGCCGTGCTGACACGGGCCGCCTGGTATCGTCTGGTGGACTCCGCGCAAGAGCGGGAGGGGCGGCTGCAGGTCTGCAGCGCTGGCGTGTGGTTCCCGCTACAGTAGTTGCAAGCTACCGATAGCGGGAACCTGCCGGATCACATATTGGGGTAGGTCGGACCGCCGAAGCCTTCCGGTGTCACCCACACGATATTCTGTGACGGGTCCTTGATATCACAGGTTTTGCAGTGCACGCAGTTCTGTGCGTTGATCTGGAAGCGCTGCCCCTGCGCATCCTCCACCACTTCGTAGACGCCGGCCGGGCAGTAACGCTGTGCCGGCTCGTCGTACAGCGGCAGGTTTTTTTCCAGCGGTATGTTCGGGTCGATCAGCGTCAGGTGGCAGGGCTGATCTTCCTCGTGGTTGGTGTTCGACAGGAACACCGATGACAGGCGATCGAAGGTGATCTTGTTGTCCGGCTTGGGGTAGTCGGGTTTCTTGCACTCCTTGGCCGGCTTCATGGCGGCGTAGTCCGGCACCGAGTCATTCAGGGTGAAGGGCAGCTTGCCGCCGAACAGGGTCTGGTCGATCCACACCATGGCCGAACCGATCATGAAGCCGAATTTGTGCATGAAACCGCTGAAGTTGCGGGTGGTGTAAAGCTCTTCGTGCAGCCATGAACCACGGACCTTGTCCGCATACGTGGCAAGATCTGCAGGCGCAGACTCGCCCTGCAGCAGCGCCTCGACCACGGCCTCAGCCGCGAGCATGCCGCTTTTCATCGCGGTGTGGTTGCCCTTGATCTTTACCGCGTTCAGGGTGCCGGCATCGCAACCGATAAGCAGTCCACCGGGGAAGTGCATGGTGGGCAGGGAGTTGTAGCCACCTTTGGTAATAGCACGGGCGCCATAGCTGATGCGTGAGCCACCCTGGATGTATTTCAACGTCTCCGGGTGTTGTTTCCAGCGCTGGAACTCTTCGAACGGGCTCAGGTGCGGATTGCTGTAGTTCAGGTCGGTGATCAGGCCGAGGTAAACCTGGTTGTTTTCGGCGTGGTAGAGGAAGGCACCGCCGCTGGCGCCGTTTTCCTGCAGCGGCCAACCCAGGCCGTGTACCACCAGCCCCTCTTCATGTTGCTCGGCGGGAATCTCCCAGATTTCCTTGATGCCGATGCCGTAGTGCTGCGGGTCCTTGCCTTCATCCAGGCCGAAACGGCTGATCAGCTGTTTGCCCAGGTGGCCACGGCAGCCTTCTGCGAACAGCGTGTAGCGGGCGTGCAGCTCCATGCCGGGCGTATAGCTGTCCTTTTTCTCGCCATCCGCGCCTATCCCCATATCGCCGGTGGCAATGCCCTTGACCCGACCATCGTCGTGGTACAACACCTCTGCAGCGGCAAACCCCGGGTAGACCTCTACGCCCAGGTTCTCCGCCTGCTCCGCCAGCCAGCGGCAGACATTGCCCATGGAAACAATGAAGTTGCCTTCGTTGTGGGTAGGCTTGGGAATCAGGAAATTGGGCAGCTTGATGGCTTTCTTGGCGCCCGTGTAGAAGAAGAAATTATCGTGCGTGACCGCGGTGTTCAGCGGTGCACCCATGTTGGCCCAATCGGGAAACAGCTCCGCCAGCGCGCGGGGTTCGAACACGGCACCGGACAGGATGTGCGCCCCCACCTCAGAACCTTTCTCGACGACGCAAACCGTGACTTCCCGCTCCTGCGCCTGGGCCAGCTGCATGATGCGACAGGCGGCAGACAAGCCCGCGGGCCCCGCGCCAACAATCACTACATCAAATTCCATTGATTCACGTTCCACGGTAGGCTCCTTTGATCTCGCGGGGGTCTGGTTGGCTGCTTGCGGCTGCTTCGCGTAGAAGCAAACGTCAGCCAAAAAAGCTGCGCAAGTATATAATTTCTAAAGGTTAAAAGCCAGAAGAGCGGGGTTGCTCTGTGCTCTGCTTCTGTCCAGCACCACATGCCGGGACGCGCTGAAACACTCTTGACCTCCACAGCCTTTGGCGGCAACATAGCGGCCCGAGTAAAGGTCGGTGCCTTGACCCACGCGCCCCGGCCCATTCAAACCCACCCGAAACTAGCGTTGGAAATCCTATGAAGGTTCTTGTTGCCGTTAAGCGCGTCGTTGACTACAACGTCAAAGTCCGTGCCAAGGGCGATGGCAGTGACGTTGACCTGAACAACGTCAAAATGGCCATCAACCCGTTCTGTGAGATCGCCGTGGAAGAGGCGGTGAGACTGAAGGAAGCCGGAGTCGCGACCGAGGTGATTGCTGTTTCCGTGGGTGAAAAGCCCTGCCAGGAACAAATTCGTACCGCACTTGCCCTGGGCGCCGACCGCGGCATTCATGTGGAAGCCGAAGGCCGCATTGAACCGCTGGTGATCGCCAAGCTCCTCAAGGGCGTAGTAGAGAAAGAGCAGCCCCAGCTGGTGATTCTGGGCAAGCAGTCCATCGACGGCGACAACAACCAGACCGGCCAGATGCTGGGTGCGTTGACCAATATGCCTCAGGGCACTTTTGCCTCTGAAATCAAGGTAGAAGGCGAAAAACTTAATGTAGTGCGTGAAGTTGATGGGGGCCTGCAGACTATCAGCCTCAGCCTGCCGGCTATCGTCACCACCGACCTGCGTCTGAACGAGCCGCGCTACGCGTCACTGCCGAACATCATGAAGGCGAAGAAGAAGCAGTTGGACGTCTACAGCCCCGCTGACCTCGGCGTGGAAGTCACCAGCCATATTACGTTGGTGCGGGTAGAGCCGCCGGCAGAGCGCCAGGCGGGTATCAAGGTTGAAGATGTGGCACAGCTGGTGGATAAATTGAAAAACGAGGCGAAGGTGATCTCATGAGTACACTCGTTATTGCAGAACACGACAACGGTAGCCTGAAGCCGGCCACCCTGAATGCCGTCACCGCCGCCCAGGCGCTGGGTGCGGATATCGATATTCTCGTCGCCGGCGCAAACTGTGCCGCGGCAGCCGATGAAGCGGCTAAAATCGCCGGGATCGGCAAAGTGCTGGTCGCCGATAACGCCGCCTACGAGCACCAGCTGGCGGAAAATGTCAGCCTGTTGATCGCAGAAGTGGCCGCTGCGTACGACAACGTTGTTGCACCCGCCACCACCAACGGCAAAAACATCATGCCCCGCGTTGCGGCCCTGCTGGATGTTGCGCAGATCTCTGATGTGACCGCCGTGGAGTCAGCGGATACCTTCAAACGGCCCATCTATGCCGGTAACGTGATTGCCACCGTGCAGTCCAGTGACGCACGGAAAGTGATCACCGTACGCACCACCGCGTTTGATGCGGCTGCCGCCGAGGGCGGTTCCGCCACGGTAGAAGCTGTGTCCGCCGTGCATGATGCCGGTCTCTCCAGCTTCGTGGGCGAAGAAGTCGCGGTGTCCGACCGACCTGAACTGACCGCCGCACCGGTGGTTATTTCTGGCGGCCGTGGCATGCAGAACGGCGACAACTTCAAGCTGCTCGAAGGTATTGCCGACAAGCTCGGTGCAGCCATTGGTGCCTCGCGTGCCGCGGTGGATGCCGGTTTCGTGCCCAACGACATGCAGGTAGGTCAGACGGGTAAAATCGTAGCACCGGACCTGTATATCGCCGTGGGTATTTCCGGTGCCATCCAGCATCTGGCAGGCATGAAGGACTCCAAAGTCATCGTTGCGATCAACAAGGACGAAGACGCGCCGATCTTCCAGGTGGCGGATTACGGTCTGGTTGCTGACCTGTTTGACGCCCTGCCGCAATTGGAGTCTGCGCTCTGAGCCAGACGTCTTCCTAGCAGGGTTTCCTGCAGTGACAAAAAAGCCGGCTTCAAGCCGGCTTTTTTGTGTGCCGCCATCTGGCCCACCGTAGTGGGCCGTGGCGGTGTTGGCCTGAACTCAGGCCGTGACGGTATCGATTTGCACCGCCGAGATGCGCTTGCCTTCTTCCGCGCTCTTCTGGAACTCGATGATCTGGTCGAAGTTCATGTAGCGATAGATCTCCGATGACATCGCATCCAGCTGGCTGGCGTATTCCAGATACTCCTCGGGCGTTGGCAGTTTGCCGAGAATCGCGCCGACCGCCGCTAGCTCGGCCGACGTCAGGTAGACGTTGGCGCCATCACCCAGACGGTTGGGGAAGTTACGCGTGGAGGTTGAAAGCACCGTGCTGTTGGGCGCTACCCGTGCCTGGTTCCCCATACAGAGTGAGCAGCCGGGCATTTCGGTACGCGCGCCGGCGCGGCCGAAGATGTTGTAGTAGCCTTCCTCCATCAGCAGGTGTTCGTCCATCCGCGTCGGCGGTGAAATCCACATACGCGTGGTGATACCGCCCTTATGCTGGTCCAGCAGTTTACCGGCGGCGCGGAAGTGGCCGATGTTGGTCATGCAGCTACCGATGAACACCTCGTCAACCTTGTCGCCGGCCACTGTAGACAGCAGACGGGCATCGTCGGGGTCGTTCGGGGCACAGACGATGGGCTCACGCACTTCTGCGAGGTCGATCTCGATGACGGCTGCGTATTCGGCGTCGGCATCGGCGGTCATCAGGCTCGGGTTGGCCAGCCACTCTTCCATTTTCACCGCGCGGCGTTCCAGGGTGCGGCTGTCGCCGTAGCCTTCGGCGATCATGGAGCGCAACAGCACCACGTTGGAGCGCAGGTATTCGGCGATGGTGTCTTCGTCCAGGGCGATGGTACAGCCGGCCGCAGAGCGTTCTGCAGAGGCGTCAGAAAGCTCGAACGCCTGCTCGACGGTGAGACCCTTGAGGCCTTCAATTTCCAGAATACGCCCGGAGAAAATGTTCTTCTTGCCTTTCTTCTCAACGGTCAGCAGGCCCTGCTGAATACCGTAGTAGGGAATGGCGTGCACCAGGTCGCGCAGGGTGATGCCCGGCTGCATTTCGCCTTTGAAGCGCACCAGAACGGATTCCGGCATATCCAGCGGCATCACGCCGGTGGCGGCGGCGAAGGCCACCAGCCCGGAACCCGCCGGGAAGGAAATACCCATGGGGAAGCGGGTGTGGCTGTCGCCACCGGTGCCTACCGTGTCCGGCAGCAGCATGCGGTTCAGCCAGCTGTGGATAATGCCGTCACCGGGGCGCAGGGAAACACCGCCGCGGGTCATGATGAAGTCGGGCAGGCTGTGCTGGGTGTCGATGTCCACAGGCTTCGGGTAGGCCGCAGTGTGGCAGAAAGACTGCATGACCAGGTCGGTGGAGAAGCCGAGGCAAGCGAGGTCTTTCAGCTCATCGCGGGTCATGGGGCCGGTGGTGTCCTGCGACCCTACTGTGGTCATGCGCGGCTCGCAGTACGTGCCGGGGCGGATGCCGTCCATGCCGCAGGCCTTGCCGACCATTTTCTGTGCCAGGGTAAAGCCCTTGCTGCTGTCGGCGGGCTGCTCGGGGCGGCGGAACAGGTCGGTGGGGGGCAGGCCGAGTGATTCCCGGGCTCGCGCCGTGAGGCCGCGACCGATAATCAGGTTGATGCGGCCGCCTGCGCGCACTTCGTCGAGCAACACCTCGGACTTGAGGGCAAACTCGGACAGCACAGCGCCGCTTTCCGAAAGAATCTTGCCATCGTAGGGGCGGACTTCAATCACGTCACCCATGTTCAGGTCGTCTACTGGCGCTTCAAACACCAGCGCACCGGCATCTTCCATGGTGTTGTAGAAAATGGGGGCAACCTTGCCGCCGATGCAGATGCCGCCGCCGCGCTTGTTGGGCACGCCGGGCATGTCTTCACCGAAAAACCAGAGCACAGAGTTGGTCGCCGATTTGCGCGATGAGCCGGTGCCGACTACGTCGCCGACAAAAGCCACTGGCAGGCCCTTGTCCTGCAGTTCTGCAATCTGCGTCATGGGGCCGGTGACGCCGTGTTCTTCCGGCGTGAGGCCGTCGCGGGTCATCTTGTACATGGCCAGCGCATGCAGGGGGATGTCGGGGCGGGACCAGGCATCCGGGGCCGGAGAGAGGTCATCGGTGTTGGTTTCACCGGTTACCTTGAACACGGACACTTTGATGGATTCGGGCACCGCGGGGCGGTTGGTGAACCACTCGCCGGCGGCCCAGGCTTCCATCACGTCTTTGGCGTGCGCGTTGCCCGCCTTGGCCAGTTCTTCCACATCGTGGAAGGCATCGAACACCAGCAGGGTGTGCTTGAGCTCGGTGGCCGCCAGTGCGCTCAGTTTGTCATCCTTCAGCAGCCCGACCAGCGCCTCGATGTTGTAGCCACCGTGCATGTTGCCCAGCAGCACCACCGCGGCTTCCGCGTCAATCAGCGGGCTGCTCGCTTCACCCTGTACCAGGGCTGTGAGGAAGCCGGCCTTGACGTACGCCGCTTCATCCACGCCCGGTGGCACGCGGTGTGTAATCAGGTCGAGAAGGAAATCCTCTTCGCCCGCCGGTGGGTTCTTCAGGAGTTCAACCAGCGCGGCGACCTGTTCGGCGCTCAGGGGCTTGGGCGGGATATTCAGGGCGGCCCTTTCGGCCACGTGATCGCGATAGGCGTCTAGCACGGTGAAACTCCTTGTTACGATGGCGGGGAGGTGTAATTTGCCGCAGGAGTATATCCCAGCGCCCGTTTAAGATAAATAAATCAAACGCTTATACCGTGCATTCAGCAGGCTGATGACGTACACTTTTGGGCTGTTTTTTAGCCCGCCCAATTTCCCGATTATGCTCAAACCAGCCGTGAAGACCCCCTGTATTGGCGTCTGCTCTACGGGTATAGGTGATGCCGTATGCCGCGGTTGCAAGCGGTTCAGTCATGAGGTTATTCACTGGAACAGTTACACGGCGGAGCAGAAGCGCGCCATCGACGCGCGCCTGTCAGGCTTCCTGTCGCAGTGTGTCAGCAACACCCTGGCGGTGCGGGACAAACCCCTGCTGGCCTGGCAGCTGCAGGTCCAGCAGTTGCGGTTCAACCCGGAACACGATGAGTACTGCTGGGTGTTCAGCCTGTTGAAAGCAGGGGCAGGGCAGATTGAGCGCCCCGCTGACTTCGGGTTCGAAGTGCATGCCAGTCATGCGCGGCTGACCCTCACCGAATTGCGCGATACGATTGATCGCGAGTTTTATATTCTGTCGGAAGCGCACTACGAGCGGTATATGCGCACGCCCGACCTGTTTGGTGGCCTGCAATCATGACCGAGACCTTGCTGGCGCCAGTACTGGCGTTTTTGCCCTGCGCCACGCCGCAGGCCTGGGTGCAGTGGGCGCTGGAGCATCCGCACACGCTGTTGGTGGATCATGCCAACTGTGAGAAGAAAGCGGCCTCTACAGCGCTGAACCTCATGTATCGCTATGTGGAGCACCCCAGGCTGTTGCAGAAGCTATCGCGACTCGCGCGCGAGGAATTGCGTCACTTTGAGCAGGTATTCGCCATCATGCAGCGACGTAACATGGCGTATCCGCAGCTTTCTGCGTCGCGCTATGCCGCGGGCCTGCGTGCGCAGGTGCGCGGTAACGAGCCCGGCAGGCTGGTTGATACCTTGCTGGTGGGTGCCTTGATTGAGGCGCGCTCTTGTGAACGGTTTGCTGCGCTGGCTCCACACCTCGACAGAGAGCTGGCGGAGTTTTATCGCTCGCTGCTGAAGTCGGAGGCGCGTCACTTCGAGGACTACCTGGCATTGGCTGGGGGGCTGGCTACGGCGGAAGAGATTGCTGAGCGGCTGGACGAGCTGAAGGCTGTAGAGGCAGCGCTGATCACCGGCGTCGATCGGGAGTTTCGCTTTCACAGTGGCGTGCCGGCTGCGGCCTGAACCTGGAATTTTGTCGAGGTTTAAGCTTTAAGCTACTGTTTTATAGTGAAACTATGTAGGCTGCAGCCTTCGGGGTCGGCCTTCACGTACCAGCCTTTCTGGTCCCAGTCTCCCAGCACCCAGCGCACACCAGCGGCATGCTCATGGCGGGCCGGGCGATGGGTGTGACCATGCACCATGCACTGTACTTCATGATCCAGGAAGGCGCGTTCCACCTCGCTGGGGGTGACGTCCATGATGTCTTCCGCCTTGTTGCTGTTGGCTTCGCGACTGCGGTTGCGCAACTCGCGCGCCAGCGAGCGCCGCTCATCCAGGCTGCGTGCCAGCAGTTCGTTTTGCCATGCAGCGGAGCGGGTCGTCTTGCGAAAAGCCTGGTATTCGGTATCCCGCGTGCACAGGCTGTCGCCGTGCAGGAGCAGGGTGGGCGTGCCGTAGAGGTTGACGACCCTGGGGTCGCGCAGCAGCTTACCGCCCACGGCTTTGCAGAAGTCACGCCCCAATAAAAAGTCCCGGTTGCCCGGCAGCAGGTACAGTTTGGGGCCGGCCGCGGTGAAGCGGTGCAGCATCTCGGTGACCTCCCGTGCGAGGGGCGAATCGTCGTCATCACCGATCCACACTTCGAACAGGTCCCCGAGAATATAGAGCGCGTCACAATCCTGGTGGTCCAGCAGGAATCTCCGCAGGGCCCGCACCGTTGCCGGGCGGGTGGATTCCAGGTGGAGATCGGAGATCAGGTAGGTGGCGCTCACAGTCGCGGGCCCGGTGGCTCAGTCTTCGACGATCTCGACGGTTTCGATGATAACCGGGTCTACCGGTACATCCTGATGACCGGCGCGGCTCGTGGTGGGCAGAACGCGGATCTTGTTCAGCACTTCTTCACCGCCAGTAACCTTGCCGAAGACCGCGTAACCCCAGCCCTGCATGTTCTTGCCGCTGTGGTTGAGAAAGTCGTTGTCTTTGACATTGATGAAGAACTGCGTGGTGGCCGAGTGCGGGTCCATGGTGCGCGCCATGGCGATGGTGCCGAAGTCATTCTTCAGGCCATTGTCCGCTTCGTTCTCGATGGGCTCACCGGCTGGCTTCTGGCGCATTTCGGTGTCAAAGCCCCCCCCCTGGATCATGAAATTGTCGATGACACGGTGAAAAATAGTGCCATCGTAGGAGCCCGCACGCGCGTGTTGGAGGAAATTGGCCACGGTGATGGGGGCCTTGTCTGCGTCCAGGGTCAGGGTGATGTCGCCAAAGGTTGTTTTAATGATAACCATTGCAGATACGCCGCCTTGTTGGGGAGTCGAACAACTCCATTGAAAAAAGAGAGCGCAATGATACGGACTTTTGCCTGACTGTAAAACACGCGGTGTGTGTTTGGCATTACCTCACACTTCGCGGCGACCGATTTGCCACTTGCCGCCGGGCGCGGACTGCTTGCCCGGCCTTCAGCCCCTGATGATCCGTGCGCTCTACCCGAGTATAGCTGTAAGCGCCGCACGTCTGGGGCTATAATGCCCCGCTTTTGGGAATCAAAGGCTCCATGGATACCAAGCCCGGCAACAACTTCCTCCAGACCGTCATCGCCGACGACCTTGCCGCGGGTCGCGTACAGACCGTGGTAACGCGCTTTCCCCCCGAGCCCAACGGCTATCTGCATGTCGGCCACGCCAAATCCATCTGCCTGAATTTCGGCCTCGCGGAGCGTTTTGGTGGCCACTGCCATCTGCGCTTCGATGACACCAACCCGGAGAAAGAAAGCCAGGAGTTCATCGATGCGATCCAGGAGGACGTGCGCTGGCTGGGCTACCAGTGGGCGGGTGACGTGCGTTTCGCATCCACCTATTTCCAGCAGTTTTACGACTGGGCTGTACATCTTGTGAGCAATGGCGATGCCTATGTCTGCGACCTCAATGCCGAGCAGGCCCGCGAATATCGGGGCACGCTGACCGAGCCGGGCCGCAACAGCCCCGGCCGTAGCCGCTCGGTGGAGGAAAACCTCGACCTGTTGCAGCGCATGCGCGACGGCGAGTTCGAGGAAGGCAGCCGGGTGCTGCGGGCGCGCATCGATATGGCGTCGCCGAACATGAACCTGCGTGACCCCATTCTCTACCGCATTCGCAAGGTGCCCCATCACCAGACCGGCGACAACTGGGTTATCTACCCCACCTACGACTTTGCCCACGGTCAGGAGGATGCCATCGAAGGGGTCACGCATTCCATTTGCACGCTGGAGTTCGAGGATCATCGTCCGCTCTACGAGTGGCTGCTGGAACACCTGCCGGTGCCATCGCGGCCGCGCCAGTACGAATTCGGTCGCCTCAACCTGAATTACACCGTCACCAGCAAGCGTAAACTGAAGGCGCTGGTAGATGAGGGGATCGTCAGCGGCTGGGATGACCCGCGTATGCCCACCATTGCCGGTATGCGCCGGCGCGGCTTCACGCCTGCATCCATTCGCACCTTTTGCGACATGATCGGCGTGACCCGCAGCGACGGCGTGGTCGACGTGGCGATGCTGGAGCACGCGATTCGCGACGACCTGAACACCAACTCGCCACGCGCCATGTGCGTGCTGAACCCGCTCAAGGTGATCCTCACCGACCTGCCAGAAACACACCGGGAGATGATTACGGCGCCCTGTCACCCCAGCCGGGAGGAGCTCGGTAGCCGCACCTTGCCTTTCACCCGCGAGGTCTACATCGATGTGGACGATTTCCGCGAGGAAGCCAACAAGAAATACAAGCGGCTGGTACTGGGCAAGCGGGTGCGTTTGCGCAATGCCTATGTCATCGAGGCGACGGATGTGGTGAAGGATGACAGCGGCGCCATTGTTGCCGTGCATGCGCACACAGTCCCTGACACGCTGGGCAATGACCCGGCCGATGGCATCAAGCCCAAGGGTGTCATTCAGTGGGTCTCTGCCAGCGAGGGGCGTCGCGCCACCGTGCGCCTCTATGACCGCCTGTTCACCCACGAGGCGCCGGATCGGGGCGACAACGCCTACCTGGAACTGCTGAACCCCGATTCCCTGCGCACCGTGGAGGGCGCCTGGATTGAGCCGAGCCTTGCCGAGGCATCGCCCGAGCAGGGTTTTCAGTTCGAGCGGGAAGGGTACTTCGTGGCCGATCGTCACGATCACACGACGGCCAACCCCGTGTTCAATCGCACCATTGGGCTGCGTGATACCTGGGCCACAGCAGGGGGCGATGCATGAGTATTACGCTTTACAACACGTTGAGCGCCCGCAAGGAGCCCTTCGTGCCACTAGAGCAAGACCGCGTCACCCTGTATGTCTGCGGCCCCACGGTGTACAACCTGGCGCACATCGGCAACGCGCGGCCGGTGGTGGTGTTTGATGTACTGTTTCGCCTGTTGCAGACCCAGTACGCGGAGGTGGTTTACGCGCGTAACATTACCGATGTGGACGACAAGATCATTACCGCGGCCCGCGACAGGGGCTGCAGCATTGACGACATTACCGCCGAGTTCACCGCAAAATACCGCGAGGATATGGCGGCGCTGAATGCACTGCCGCCCACCCTGGAGCCTCACGCCACCCACAATATCGACGGCATGATTGCCCTGACACAGACTCTGCTGGAAAAAGGCCATGCCTACGTCAGCGAAGGCCATGTGTTGTTTGCCGTGGAGTCCATGCCGGACTACGGGCGGCTTTCGGGTCGTTCACTGGATGACATGCTGGCGGGTGCCCGTGTGGAGGTGGCCGACTACAAGCGCCACCCGGGCGATTTCGTATTGTGGAAGCCCGCTGCGGCCGAGGACCCCGGCTGGGACAGCCCCTGGGGCCGTGGACGCCCCGGCTGGCACCTGGAATGTTCGGCGATGATTCGCGCGCACCTGGGCGAGACCATCGATATCCACGGCGGTGGTCGGGATCTCATCTTCCCCCACCATGAAAACGAAATTGCCCAGAGCCGGTGTGCCCACGGTGGCGACTATGTGCGTTACTGGATGCACAACGCCTATCTGGACATCGACGGCGAGAAGATGTCCAAGTCACTGGGTAACTTTCGCACTGTGCGTGAATTGCTGCAGCACTACCGTGGTGAAGTGCTGCGCTTCGCCCTGCTGTCGGCCCACTACCGGTCGCCGCTGAATTTCAGCACCGACCTGCTGGCGCAGGCCGAGGCAAACCTGGGGAGTTTCTATACCGCCCTGCGGGGCGTGGAAAGCCTCCCGGACAGCGCCCCTGTGGACTTGCCGGCAGAGCCGTTCTACCAGGCGCTGGAAGATGACCTCAATACACCGCTAGCCATTGCCGAGCTGCATGCGTTGGCCAAGCAGTTGCACAAGGCAGGCGACGCAGACAAGCCGCAGCTGAAAGCACGGCTACTGGCGGCAGGCAAACTGCTGGGCATACTGCAACAACCACCCGCGGCATGGCTGCAGGGCGGCGCGGCAGCAGGGGAGATGACGCCGGAGGCAATCGAGGCGTTGATAGCAGAGCGCCAGGCAGCCAAGCAGGCGCGGGATTTTGCCCGCGCCGATGCGATCCGCCAGCAGCTGCTGGACGCCGGTGTGGAACTCGAAGACGGCCGTGAGGGAACTCTCTGGCGCAGGGCCTGAGAGCGCCCGTGAACGTTAGCCGAGAGACTTTTCCCCGGACTCTACTGTCTGCATGATGAGCGTGTTGATCGTCATGGGGCCAACACCACCCGGCACGGGTGTGTAGGCGCTGGCAGTTTCCAGCAGGGGGGCGAGTTCGATGTCACCCACGCCGCCGGGGTGGTAGCCCGCGTCGACCACCACGGCACCCGGCTTGACCCAGGCCGCTTTGATGAACTCCGGCTTGCCAACCGCCCCGACCAGAATATCCGCCTGGGCGACAAGCGTTGGTAAATCCTGAGTGCGTGAATGGCAGATAGTGACCGTGGCGTTCTTCTGCAGGAGCATCATCGCCATCGGCTTGCCGAGAATGGGGCTGCGGCCCACCACCACGGCGTGCTTGCCTTCAATCTCGACGCCGTAGCTTTCCAGTATGCGCATAATGCCCTGTGGTGTCGCGCAGCCATAGGCATCCTCGCCCATGGCCATACGGCCGAAGCCCAGGCAGGTCACGCCGTCGACATCCTTTTCCAGCGCTATGGCATCAAAGCAGGCGCGCTCATCAATCTGTTCGGGCACCGGGTGTTGCAACAGAATGCCGTGGACATCGGGGTTGGTATTCAGGGCGGCAATTTCCTCCAGCAACTGCTCAGTGCTGGTGGCGGCGGAAAGTTCAACTGCGAGTGACTCCATGCCCACGCGGCGGCAGGCATTGCCCTTCATTTTGACGTAGGTAGCGGAAGCCGGATCGTCACCGACCAGAATGGTGGCGAGAATGGGCGTTTTTCCGCCGGAGCGGGCTTTCAATTGCTCGACGCGCGCGAGCAGTTCGGCTTCGGTCTTTGCCGCGAGGGCCTTGCCGTCCAGAACCAGTGCTGACATGGGTCTGTATCCTGTAATCAAAGGGGGATGGGGGTCGTTCGCCGCGCATTGTCCCACGGGCAGGTGGCGATTGGGAGAGGAGGGCGATGCGAAAGGAGTATATTATGACCAAACGGACGTTGACGCCCTCGCGGGGGCTGAGTATCATTCGCCACCTGAAAACGGGCTGCACGTTGGGTCCATGCAAGATATCGGGGTATAGCGCAGTCTGGTAGCGCGCCTGCTTTGGGAGCAGGATGTCGGGAGTTCGAATCTCTCTACCCCGACCAACTATTGGCCACGGTTGTCGAGTTGGTTGTGTTGTTTTCAGCCCTTTTGCAGTGGTGGCCGTAGCTCACCTGGTAGAGCACCGGATTGTGACTCCGGAGGTAGCGGGTTCAAGACCCGTCGGCCACCCCATTTTCTGTCTCGCTGTATCCTCATAAACGAACTCCGCAAGACACTCTGGAATCGCTCGCCCCCAATGGTATACTCGCGCCGCGTCGTGGTTGCGGTTTACCGCTGAACCCCGGCAGGGCACTCTGTTGCCATCAGCCTCTGTGGGGGTATAGCTCAGCTGGATAGAGCAACGGCCTTCTAAGCCGTAGGTCGAGGGTTCGAGTCCTTCTGCCCCTGCCACTAAACTACGGTCTGTACCGGAGACATCCTTTACAGATCATACCGGACACATGGTTTACAATTCCGGTACAAATGGATTGGTGGCGGGTTCAACCCGCCCCACATCCTCGTCAAAGAATCCTAGATCATAATCCAAGAAGCTGACAAGCCAGATCCTGTCCTCCACTTCCCGTATTCCCACTGTTTGCACGGCAAGCCAGACCGCATCGGCGACCTTCCTAGCGCCTACATACTGGACAGCTGATTGTCTTCCCCCGAAAATCTGTGGAGCGGTCGTCAGTGCCGATGGATGATTTAGAGGGAAGAAATTATGGTAGATAAATTTCGTAATTTCGTAAAATAATGTTCAAAGTGAAATAATTGTTTCACTTGAAGCCATGTGTCATACTCGTGGCAAACGGCTCTTGGAGATTGCCTGATGGACCCCTATGCCTTTAGCGACGAGGCCTGGTGCAAAGAACTTGGTCGGCGACTTGATCATCTGCGGGAAGACCGAAAGATGAGCAGGGTCGAGCTTGGCGAAGAGATCGGCGTCAGTCAGCCGACCATCCGCCGGTTGCTGGACGAGGGGCACGGCAAGCTATCAATCCTGGTTGCCGCGCTGCGATCCCTCGAGGCCCTGGATCAGTTTGAGACCTTTATCAAGCCACCGCCGGTGAACCCTGCCCTGTTGCGAAAGAAGCAGGTCCGCAGGGTGGAGGTTGGCGAGGCGTCCGGCGACACTCGGGAGCGTGAAAAGAGATCCGCTCGTTCCAGTCACGGGCAGACTCAAGGGACCGATGAGAAGGGTGATCTCGGGTGGTGAAGCGCAGCGAAAACAGCCTGGACCGGGAGGACTATGCTGACGTCATGCTATGGGGTAGACAGGTTGGCACGCTGATGTACGACCGCAGCGCCGGCGTCTACCGGTTTGGCTATGATCCGGACTGGAAGGAAAATGGCCTGGACATCGCACCGCTACAGATGCCGCTCAGCGCCCGCCGCGACGTGTTCGAGTTCACATCCCTGAATCCGGAAACCTACAAAGGGCTGCCCGGATGCTTCGCAGACATCCTACCGGATGATTTTGGTAACGCGGTTATCAACGCCTGGCTGGCGCGCCAGGGCCGAGCGGCGGCCACCTTCTCCTCGGTAGAGCGTCTGCTATACACGGGCTCCCGGGGCATGGGCGCCCTGGAATTCCGCCCGGCCATTGTGCGCGACTCCGTCCAAGGCGGTGAGTCCCTTGAGCTCGATACCCTGATTGATACGGCGCAGCGCGTATTGGACGAGCGCAATCGGGCCGGTGGCCCCCTTGCCGCGGATAATAATCAGGGCATCAGCTCCATCTTCCAGGTCGGGTCCTCCGCAGGCGGTGCCCGGCCGAAAGCGGTGGTTGCATTGAATAGAAACCGCACGGACATTCGCTCAGGACAGGTGGACGCACCGGAAGGCTACGAGCACTACCTGCTGAAATTTGACGGTGTCGTTGAGCACAGGAGCAACAGCGAGATTTTCGGTGATCCGAAGGGTTATGGCCTTATGGAGTACACCTACTACCAGATGGCAACCGCCGCCGGTATTAACATGGAACCCTGTGAGATCCTGGAAGACGGACCTCGGGCCCACTTCCTGACCCGTCGCTTTGATCGGAAGGCGAACCACAAGATCCACGTACAGACCTTATGCGCTATCGCCCATGCCGATTACAAGCGCCCCGGCCAGTTCAGCTATGAAGAGCTTTTCCAGGTCGCTCGTCGTTTGAGGCTCTCCAGGATTGAGGCTCTGGAGATCTACCGTCGTATGGTGTTCAACGTGGTGGCCAGAAACCAGGATGATCACACAAAGAATTTCTCGTTCCTGATGGAAAGGGATGGCAAGTGGCGCCTTGCGCCGGCCTATGATGTGGTCTATAGCTACAAGCCCGGATCCCCCTGGGTGGAGCAGCACAACCTAAGCCTGAACGGCAAGCGCTCCGGGTTTCATCAGGAGGATTTGCTGGCGGTTGCCTCTCAAATCGGCAACTTCAAGGAGCGGGATGCGATGGACATTATTGAGCAGTGCACCGACGTAGTCTCCCGATGGCGCAGCATGGCTTCGGAAAACGCGGTTCCCGCCGCCCTGGTCGATGAGATTGAAGCCAACCTGAGGCTTGACCTGGCAGGCCAGGCAGCAGTGTGAGGTAGAGCTGCGCGTCACCAGTGCAGCTCCCACCTGCGCAGGTTCAGTCAGGTATTTTCAATTGCGCCAGGCCTGGTTTGATGAGCGACTCGTAAGTATCGATAAAGGCTTCAGGTTCCTCGGGTACAGAAAAAATAAAGCGGCGTGCGCCGGCGTCGACGAAGCCCTGCATCTGCTCTATGAAGTCCTCGGGTCGTCCCAACAGGCAGTATTTGCGCGCGGCGTCGCGGAAGGGCCGGTTGTAGATCATTTCCAGCATGGCCGCCGCTCGGTCCAGCGCCGCTTCGTAGCTTTTGTCGGGAAAGGTGAAAATAAACGCTGATGATTCAAAGTCCACGGACTTTCTCCCGAAACGTGCTGCCTGCCGGTCGATTTCGCGCATGTTCTCAGCGTATTGCTGTGCCGAACACATATGCGATATGTAGCCATCGCCATGCTGACCAGCGCGCCGGAATGTAGGGCCTTTGCGTCCACCGATAAGGATGGGGGGACCGCCTTTCTGTAGTGGCTTGGGGTCCAGCGATACGGGGCCGAAGGAAAAATGCTCACCCCGGTGCTCCGCTCGGTCTTCCGTCCACAACGTGCGTAAAACCTCAATGGCTTCGTCGATTCTCGGGCCGCGTTCTTCCAGCGGCACACCGCAGGCCTCAAATTCGGGTGGGAACTCTCCACCCACCCCAACCCCGAGGGTGAGGCGCCCGCCAGACAACAGGTCGAGCGTAGAGGTGATCTTGGCCACCGGTGTGGGATGCCGCAATGGCAGCAGATAGACGCTGGTGCCCAGGCGCACCCGCTCGGTGATTGCGGAAACAAAGGTCAGTGCAGTCAATGATTCCAGTAGCGGGATGTAAAAAGACACGTGGTCGCCAACCCAGATCGAGTCGAAGCCCGCCACCTCCATTCTCGGTGCCAAACGCAGCATATCTGCCCGGTTTTGTGCGGGCAGTACCATGCCACACTGTATGTCCTGTGGCAGTTTGAGGTTCTCGAACATGGTAGCTCCTTGTTTCTGGTTTTTCCGGGGCACGCTACGGCACGAAGGCCGGTCGGGTACCGATCACGCCCGCGGTCTGCAATTGTTCCAGTTCATCAGGCTGCAGACCCGCCAGCTCACCCAGCACCTGTGCATTGTGCTCTCCCAACATCGGGGCCGGGGTTCGTAGCGGAAACCTCTGCCCGTCAAACTGAAAGGGAAAGTTGGGGTAATCCAGTTCACCGGCCACCGCGTGCTGCAGCCGGGTGAAAAAGCCATTTGCGCGCAGCTGGGGATGATGTTGCAGCTCACGCACATTGCGCAGAACGGCCGCAGGCACACCCGCTGCCAACAGTGTATCGAGTGCCTCCGCAGCGTCTTGTGACGCGCACCATTGTGCGACCGCAGTCTCGATGCGGGTCTCTTCTGCCCGGCGTCCGGCTCTGTTCGCTAGCGCCACCGCTTCTGCAAACCCTTTGCCAAGCAGGCGAGCCAGTGCCTGCCACTGCGCGTCGGTTTCTACTGCAACAGCGATTTCAGCGCCAGCCCTGCAGCTGAAAACGCCCTGCGGAACCGCGTGTGGGCTGCGGTTACCGTGCCTGCCCAGGCGCGAGCCGTAGGCCGTGTATTCTGCGATCTGTTCGCTAACCGCGTAGAGGCCAGCCTCCGCCAGAGCGACTTCCACCAGCTGCCCGCCGGCCCCCCCATCCCTGAGGCGTAGCGCTGCCAGTGTCGCGATGACAGCATGCATGCCGCCGAGTGGATCGACGCAGCCCCGGGGGACTACCGGCGAGCGGTCGGGATAGCCGGTTTGCCAAGCCAGGCCCGAAACCTGCTCGATCGTCATGGCAAAACCGGTGCGGTGACGCCAGGGGCCTTCCAGCCCAAAGGCCGGCATGCGGACCATCACGGCCTCTGGGTTCAGTGCGCTGATTTGCGTCCAGTCGAGGCCAAATTGTTGCATTACCCGGGGCGAGAAGTTCTCTATGACGACATCACATTTCGCGATGAGCTTTTTTATCGCGGCCAGACCGCGGCTGTCGTTGAGATCGAGGGTGATGCCAAGCTTGCCGGTATTCGCGCCGTGCGTTATCGGCGAGCACTCCCAAAGTGGTTTGTCTTTGGGGAAAAAACCAGCGGCGAAACGCATGCCATCGGGATGCTGTGTCGATTCGACCTTGATGACCTCCGCACCGAACAGGGCGAAGCAGGCCCCGGCCACTGGCCCCGCCCAGAACGCGGTAAGATCGAGCACACGCAGGCCCTGCATGGGCAGGTTTGCATCTCGCTGCGGGGCTTTATCCCGCGGTGTCCAGTCAGTTGACTGCGAGCCGCGCCGGGGCGCGGCGCCGGGGCGACGTAAACGTCCTTTGCCCAGGCGGTAGGGTGGACGTGGCTGCTGATGTTGATCCGGATGCCGCCAGAAGCTTTTCCTGGCGACGAACTGGGCCATGTCCAGCACTGTGGCGCCATCTCCGACGGGGGCCACAGGAATTCGCCTTCGCTCCGCTTCCTCGATGATCTGGGCCACGCTGTGGCGTTGGGTCCAGGCGTGGATTGCTGGCTGCACCCTGTCAATGTGTTGGAAGCGCATGAAGCCGGTGCGCAATGTGGGGTCCTCGCCCAGATCCGGGCGGCCGATCATTTCCGCGAAACTGCGCCATTGCTTTTCGGTGATCGTGCAAAGTCCCACCCAGCCGTCATTTGCGGGTTCGATGCTAGGTACATCCACTGACGCCGGCATGGGCGTATCCGGCTCCAGTTGACCGTGCAGGTACTGATAGGGCTGGAAACTCAGCAACATGGCTTCAAAGCGGGACACTTCCACGCGGCGGCCAGGGGTCATGCGCAGCGCAGCCATTGCCGCCACAGCAGCGAACACGCCACAAATATGGTCTCCGATATGCCCGCCTGCGGCAAAGGGCGCACGATCCGGGTAGCCGCGGTAGGCGGTGGCGCCCACTTCGGCCTGCAGCGTGAATTCCGTGGCCGGTCGACCTGACCATGGCCCCTTGTCGCCCCAATCACTGATACTGATGATGGACAACTGCGGGTGTTTCGCCAGTAGCTCCTGGGCGGACAGACCCACGCTAGCCAGCTGTCCATCCTCGAGCAGCAGGTCTGCCTGCGCCAATAGTGCTTCGAAAGCGGCGCGATCCGGGTCGGTTGACAAGTCCAGGGTGGTGCCTTGTTTACTGGCGTGCAGGCAGTTGAACAGTGCTCCAGTGTCCCCCGGTGCCAGTGGGTCGCCGCCGTCGAGTTCCGCGGATGCTCGCCACTGGCGCAGCGCCGCGCCACCCGGAGGTTCCACTAGCATGACCTCGGCGCCGGTCTCGGTCAGTATTTTACCCGCAGTCGCCGCACAGGTGCCGCCAGCCAGCTCAAGTACGCGGATGCCCCCAAGGGGAAAAGCCTCGCTTTTCATGGCGCTGTGCACCTGCCTGTCGTTATGAATAGTGTTGGCATAGCGCCCTAGTATGCACAGCTCGACCTGTTACTGCATCCGGATACGGCAGTGCTTGTGCGGTTTGCGTGTGTTGCCCAAATTCTCGTACTCGGAGGGCGCCCGTGTGGTGAGCCGGTCGGTGTCCGTAAGGCGGCGAGAATCGTTTATACTGATTCGCGTTTACACTGCGGGTGTGCTCGCGCCCCTTGTCAGTACAACATCAACAGCCGTTTTCTATCTGCAAGGCAGGGGGAGCAATGGATAGCTTTCGCGTGAAATACGAGATTTCCAACCATGGACAGCCCAGCCTGCTGCCGGAAATCGCTTTCGCGCCGGATGGTCAAGCGTTTGCTGTATCCGTACAGGAGCAGAATGAAGTTCGCCTCTACGAGACCGCGACCGGGCGGTTGCTGCGTTGCTGGAAGAACCCGGAGGCCGGTTTTGGCGAGCCTCACGGGGTGCTGGTCACAGAGCGGCATCTTTTGGTGTCCAACCGGAATTACTTCAAGGCGCCGAGTGAGATTCGGGTGTACAGCCTCAACAGCAAGGACGATTATGCCCTGCATCGCCTGGTCACACCCTTCAGTGAGCTGGTTGAGGCTCATAGCATGGCGCTCTCGAATGGCCGTTTGCTGGTTACTTACTGCGAGGGCGAGGGGCGTACGGGGGGTGTGGTCTGCTACGCGTATGACGACGAACGCGGCCGCATAGGCGAACCGCTTTCGATGGTGGATGCGTGTTTTCACCGTCTCGGTGATCCCAAGGGCGTGACCTTTTTCGATCAAGGTCGACGGGCACTGGTCTCGTTCAATTCGTTGAAGCCAAATCCGCCGTTACAGCGACTGGTCGTGCGCTCCCTCCAGCGCTGGTACAAAAAAATGGCCGACTCCACAGGGAACGTGTGGCGCAGCGCCTGGAATGTGCTGAGAGAGGGGCAGGGCAAGCAGAGAAAACCTCCGCCGATTCTGCACAACGGGCTCGCTGTTTTCGCGATTGATGCGGCGGGCAAGCTGTCACCCGAACCCGAGCGTGTTTTGCTGCGCGATGAATTTTGCCGGCTCGAAAACGTCCACTGCCTTGATGCTACCTGTGCCGTTGCGGATACCATCAACGGGCAGGTGCTGCTGTATGACATCGTCGCAGACCCGAATCTGGAGCGCCCGCAGGAGATCGTGCGGGAAGCACTCTCCTTGCCCCACGGCGTCAAGCTGTCGCCGGATGGCAACACCCTGGTTGTGAGTAATTACGGCCTGCGGGCCTGGCGACAGGAGATCATCTGGTTCGGCTGGAGCAAACCCCGCACGGACACCGTGGCAATCTACCGGCGTGAGGCCCGCCCGCAGCCAGCCTAAACGCGGCGTACCGAGGGCCGCAGCAAACGGTTGCGCGCCCTGATAAGGCGAGTGGTGAGCCGCCTTTGCGAGGTTGTTGAAGCCTTTGTATACAGGTCTGCATGACGCAGTCGGTTGCGCAATGTGCGTCCACTCAGAAATCGATCGTAGTTGTCTTCGATGATATCAATCTCGGCGTTCTCGCGATCCGCCACCCGCGGCGTCACGTGCGGTGTAATAAGCACATTCTGCTGCCGCCAGAGGCTGTCCCACGGGGGTAACGGTTCGGGGTCGGTAACGTCCAGACCGGCGCCGGAGAGGGTGCCCCGTTTGAGCGCAGCTTTCAGCGCGGCGGTATCTGTCAGGCGCGCACGGGCGACGTTGACCAGCATCGCACCGGGTTTGAGCAGAGCGAACTGACGCTCGCCGAGCATGGCATGGCTGCTGTCGTTGAGAGATGCCGCCAGCACAACAATATCGGCGTGCGGCAACAGGTCGTCGACCGAGTCGCCTGCCGCGAGGCTTGAAACAGGAATGCCGAGGCCTTCGTCTCCCCCCGCGCTGCGCCGGAACGCGGACACCTGCAGCCCCAGCGCGAGGCAGCGGGGAACGAGGGCTTTGGCGGTGCACCCCAGGCCCATAAGCAGCACCCTGCGGCCCTCAAGTCCGCGCATTTTACCGGCACCGCTCAAACCCCACACGCGGTTGCGTTGTGCCTTCAGTTGCTGGGCGCTGTTGTAGGCCAGTGCCAGCATGAAAAACAGCGCGTGCTCAGCCAACACGGCTGCAGAGCGCCCGGATGCCGATGTCACCGCGAAGGGAGCATTGATTATTTCCCGCGTGGCACAGGCATCCAGTCCGCTGCGGTTACAGTGGACCCAGCGCAGCTGCTGATACTGGAGATACGTTGCGTCAGGCACCGTTGGCAGCACAGCAATGTCAGCTGTGCGCAACTCCCGGCGCAGGATCGCGTGCGCGCCGGGAGCAAGGAAAACCGTCTGGGCGGGCTGGAACAGCGCCTCGAGGCGCGCGCGGTGATGTTCACTGTAGGCCGATGCAATAACAACGCGTTTTGGCGCAGCGACGGCTGTTTGTGCTTCGGAACGGTCGCTGTCGGTTGTGGCTGGATTCATCTTCCTGGTTACCCCTTGTCCCGCTGTTTAGCGCAATCACGTAAGCGTGAGTAGTAGCACGGGAGGTGTGCAGCGTCCATTCTGGCGACGCACACGAAACTGGTCTGGAAATCTTTCCTTGTGTACCCTGTGAGGCTACCTGGCAGGCTGGGCGCATCGCGCTGTTCATCGGCCAAACATCGAGCAACGGAGCCCCGGCTATGCGATCTCCTTCACGTCCCCGTGTTCTGGTCACAGGCGGGGCAGGCTTTCTCGGCAGTCATTTGTGCGAGCGTCTTCTCGCCGATGGCCACGATGTACTTTGCGTGGACAACTTCTTCACCGGCAGCCGCGACAATGTGCTGCACTTGCTCGGCAACCCCCGATTCGAATTGTTGCGTCACGATGTTACATTCCCGCTGTACGTCGAGGTCGACCAGATCTACAACCTCGCGTGCCCTGCATCGCCGATTCACTATCAGGCGGACCCGGTACAGACGACCAAGACCAGTGTGCATGGCGCCATCAACATGCTCGGCCTGGCCAAGCGAGTCAACGCCCGCATTCTGCAAGCCTCTACCAGCGAAGTGTACGGTGACCCTGAAGTCCATCCCCAGCAAGAGGGTTATTGGGGGCGTGTGAACCCTGTGGGTCCGCGTGCCTGCTACGACGAGGGGAAGCGCTGTGCTGAAACACTGTTCTTCGACTATTACCGCCAACACGGGCTGCGTATCAAGGTGGCGCGTATTTTCAATACCTACGGGCCGCGCATGCACCCCAACGATGGCCGCGTTGTCTCAAATTTTATTGTTCAGGCACTCAGCGGCGCGCCCATAACGCTCTATGGCGATGGCCAGCAAACCCGCTCTTTCTGTTACGTGGACGACCTGATCGAGGGATTGATCCGGCTCATGAACACGCCGGATGACGTGACCGGCCCCGTGAATCTGGGCAACCCGGTGGAGTTCACTATTCGCGAACTCGCACAGCAGGTGCTGGCAAAAACCCGGTCTTCCTCCGAGCTTTTGCAGGAGCCCCTGCCGGAGGACGATCCACGTCAGCGTCAGCCCGATATCGGCCTCGCCAAAGCGCTACTCGATTGGGAGCCCGTCGTGCCCCTGGCCGATGGGTTGGATCGCACTATAGATTACTTCAGGCGCATTGGTTCCGACGTATGACGTCGTTTGTGCTGCCATGAGTCGGGTACTACATCTCAGGCATGTGGCTGCGCGACTGAAACAACAAGCGAATAGCAGTCGTGTGTTGCGCGCAGGCTTCCTGGCCTCGCTGGTGCGCGGTACCGGGTTGCTGATAACGTTTGGATTGCAGCTATTGCTGGCACGCCTGATAGGCGACGCCACCCATTACGGGCTTTATGCCTGGGGGCAGAACCTGCTGTTCCTGCTGGGCGCTATTTTTGCCATTGGTATTCCACTCGCCAGCAGTCGTCTCATTGCGGTGCATCACGCCCGGGGTGACCTGGACACTGCCTCGAGAGTGGCCTGGCACAGTACAGGCTGGTTGCTTGTGACGTGCGCCCTGGGCATCGCCGGTGTGACTGCGCTGGTGCTTGCCATGCCGGCTGAGCTGTTTGTCGATTTTCCGCGCGCGCTGATCCTGTTGGCCGTTTTTGCCGCACCCCTGGTTTCGTTTACCACCTTGCTGCAGGCGCATGCCAGGGCAAAGGGTAGGCTTCTGCTGGCTTTCGGGCCGACACAAGTGCTGCGCCCACTTTTTACCGCGCTTATCGCTGGTGTAGTCGTATTCTGGGTGGGCTTCCAGCTCGGGGCGATGGAGGCGATGCTCTCCCTGGCTGGCAGTTTGCTGCTGGTGCTCTTGTTGCAATGCGTAATGGTTGCGTGCACCGGGCGCCGGAATGGGCCCTTGCCCGCCAGCGAGCCATTGGCAGAGGAGGGGAACTATGCGCCTGCGCAGCTCATGCACAATGCACTCCCGCTGTTTGCGACGCGCTGCGCCACCTTGACCATGCAATACAGCAGTACGCTGCTGCTGGGTATTCTGGGCGGGCCAGCGATTGCCGCGAGTTTTTTTGTGGCAGATCGTCTGGCGCGTCTTGGGGCGATACCGGGTACGGTTGTCGCGGCAGTGGTGCAGCCCTGGCTCGCCAGCGCGTATGCTGAGCGACAGCATGAAAAACTCCAGGCGGTGGTTACCGAAGCCAGCCATGTCAGTCTCTGGCCCACTCTGCTCGGCTGCGTTCTACTCTATTTCGCTGCCCCGTTTCTGGTAGGGTTGTTTGGCGCCGAGTACCAAGGTGCGCTGGAAGTGCTGGGCATTCTGCTGCTTGGCTACGTTGCAGGTGCAAGTCTTGGTCCCAGTCAGCAAATGCTTGTCATGAGCGGCCATCAGCGCGTGCTCATGCACATCATGACGCTTTCGGCTCTGGTGCACATCCTAACGCTCATACTTCTTATTCCGGATTTTGGTGCTACCGGTGCCGCGGCCGCCACATTGGTCAGCACGACCCTCGCGCGTTCGCTCTGCCTGGTGATTGTGCGCCGACGCCTGGGTCTGCAGCCATCGGCACTCGTCCACCTGGCGCAGCGATTGCGACACAAGGAGCCATTGTCATGATCAGTGAACCCGTCCCCGCGTCGCCCGAAGGCAAGGCTCGGCGGCGCGTTGGGGTAGTAGTGCGGCGCAGGTTGCGGGCGTACCGTATGGATCTCGCCAAGTATTACCGCAGGGATTGCGTGTTACCCGACTTTCTGATTATCGGAGCGATGAAGTCGGGCACCACAACCCTGTTTCATATGTTACGACAACACCCGGGCTTTTTGCCGCCGCTGGCGAAGGAACTGCAGTACTTCCATCAACCCCGCAATTTTCGCCGCGGCGAGGCCTGGTACCGTGCCCATTTCCCGCGCCAAAGCCAGTTTGACGCGGCTCGCGCCCAGCTCGGATACAGGCCGGTCACGGGGGAGGCAACGCCGGCCATGTCAGCGCCCGGCTATGCGCGACATGCGGCAGCGCTGGTTCCCCATGCCCGCCTGATGGTGACCTTGCGCAACCCGGTGGACCGTGCCTGGTCGCATTATCAGCACATGCGTCGCAACATGTTGCCGGAAAAACTGGACTTCGGCTCGGCACTCGCAAGAGAGCAGGACTGGTACGCGCGCGGGCTGGAGCTCACGACAGACAACTTTGCAACGCTCGGGCCCCGCTTGCACAAGTTGGGCTATGTCAAGCGCGGCCAATACGCCGAGCAGATTGAAGAGTGGTTGCGTCATTTTCCGAGGGAGCAGTTCCTCTTCCTCAACTTCGATGCCTGGAAAAGCGAGCCTGTTGCTGCTGCAACGCGTATTGCAGAGCATCTCGGCCTGCCCGCTCACAGTTTTCAGGCGGCTGCAGCGAATACCGGCGGCTACGGCAAGGCCATGCCGGAGCAATGCCGGGAGTATCTGACGGAGCACTTCCGGCCATGGAACGCGCGTCTGTTCAATCTGCTCGGCGAGGACTGGGGGTGGCCGTGCCAGCTTCAATGACGCCAGGTCCGTCACTGTCCATCGTGGTGAATAATTATAACTATGCACGCTATCTGCCGGCGGCATTGGAGTCAGCGCTTGGCCAGCTAGGAGAGCGGGACGAGATCATTGTTGTCGACGACGGCTCCACTGATGACTCGGCGGAGGTGTTGTCACGCTACGCGGATAACCCACATATGACGGTCTTACTGCAGCGTAATCAGGGGCAATTTGCCGCCGTTCTGAATGGGCTGGCTGCCGCGCGTGGTGACCTGTGTGTGTTGCTCGACAGCGATGACTATCTGCTACCCGGCTATCTGTCCCGCCTGCGTACCACTGCGGAAGAGCAATCGCAGGAAGACTTTTTTTTCAGCGCTGCCGAACCCGGGGGTGAAAGCGTATCCGCGGCTGAGATGACGCGTGCAACACTCGCCAGAATGGCCCTGCCCGAGGGGCCGACCGGGGCCAGCCGGTGGGGAACCTGGGTCGCGGGTGAGTTTCTGGGTACCCCCACATCGGGCCTGGCACTGCGGGCAAGCCTGGTGGAAGCCATCCTTGCGATGCGTGAACAGCTGGATGATCGGCTGGCGTGCCCCGCCTGGGCGGTGCGTGTATTCCGTATGAATACCTCAAGTCACATCGTCAGTCGACTGTCGGCTGATGGCATCATCGTGCGCGCGAGCTCGCTGCTCGGCGCGCGGAAGTACTGTCTATACACGCCCGGATTCTTCTATCGCATCCACGGCGGCAACGCGTTCGCTGGGCTCGGAACGCTCGCGCGATTGTATTTACGCTTCAAGCGCGGCAAGCAGGTAGTGAGCATAGTGGGCGCAGCGTTGGAGATGCCCCCGAGGCCGACCGTGCAGCAGGTTTTGCTGGAGGCGGAGGGGCGCAGTGCACCCCTACGCTTCAGGCGCCGCCTCACGCTCTGGCTGAACTACAGCCGGGCCCTGCTTTGTGCAGCCGACGCTATCCCGATGCGTTTGACCGCGCTGCTGCAATTACCGTGGCGTCTCTTTAGACACAGCAAGGCGTAACCGGAAGAGGGGTGCGAGCAAAAACCAGGGTGTCAGCAGGTAGCGGCGCCAGAGTCGTCCGGGGTCGTGTAACAGGCGGTATAGCCAGGCCGCGCCATGTCTTGACCAGGAAGCGGGTGGTTGCGCCTGCGCACCGCTGTAATAGTCGAGTGTGCCCCCCGCCTGAAGAATAATTCCGGCCGTGAGCGCATCGCGGTGCTCAAGTATCCACTGCTCCTGCAGAGGCATCCCGAGCCCGACGAGCAGCAGGTCCGGGGCGAAGGTATTGATGCGCTGAATGAGCCGTTCGCTGTTCGATTCATATCCGTGGTGCAGGCCGATGGCGAGTTCTGGCCAGGATTCTTCCAGCCAGTGGCTCGCCCGCTCTACAACTGCTGGCGACCCACCCAGGTAAAAAACGCGCAGAGAGGCGCGTTCCGCCAGGGTGAGGAATTCAGGTAGACAATCCATAAAGGAAAAGCGCTGCATTCCCGCGGTTTCGATGCCGGCAACCCGTAGCGCCCACAATGCGCCCATGCCGTCGATGTAGCACTCGCAACTCGTCTGGTAAAAGCGGCGCACCTGCTCGTCGGTTTGCACCAGATACAGGCTGTGCAGGTTGTGGTGTGCAAATATCAGGCCTTCTGCGCCCTCTGCAAGGCGGGCCGTCAGTTGCAGGAAAAAGTCGGGCAGGCTACGAGCCCGAATAGTGCAGCCGGCAAACGCTGCCAGTGCAGGCCCACTGGAGATGTCTTCATTCATCCGGCAGCCATTCGCGCAAATTACGGTTGGTGACGTTCATGAGCCCCTCAATTTCAGCGCTGAACTCGCGGCTCAATGCGTTGCGCTCTGCTCTCGGCAAGGGCGGCAGGCGGCGCAGATTGGATTGATCGATACGCTCCTTGGCCCAGCTTACAAAGGGCAATGGCAGCAGGCGGCGCGCTGTACGTTTGATGCGAGGAGAGCGCACCAGTCGATGCAGCGCACGGCTGCGCGGCAGGCCTGAACTGTTTTGTCGGTGTGCGGCGGGGGTTCTGCCCGATGGCTCCAGCTCAAGGAAATTGCAGCAGCCCCGCCAGAGGCTTTCTGGCCTGTCACGCAAATCCTCGTAAAACATGATGTGTACGCGGTCCCTGCCGAACTGCTTGATATAGTCGCGCACGGGCGCCAGGTAGTGACTCATTTCCCGATAGCGCAGCAGGTGTGACGGGTTTTTTCGCTCGGGCTCCGCCTGCAGCGCCTGTGCAAACTGCTCATACGGTTCTTCGTTGTCGCGCCGGGCATGACACCAGGCGGAATAAGCGCGGTCGGCGGGTTGGCGCAGTATGATCAGAATCCTCGCCTCGGCATTGAAGTTGTGCAGGCGCGCCGCCATACCCGGCTCGGACAGGTACCAGGTGCTGGCATCGCCGAGATAGCGGGCCTGCGCAGGGGCGTCCTGGAACAGGCCGAGATACTCCGCGCGCGACGCGACGACCCATGAGCTTGCCGCTGCCGGGCGTCCATAACCGTTCAGTGCCCGGTAACCCGCAGCGCCGAAAGCGAGGTAGCCCGGTTCCTTCGGCTGGCACATGTAGATTTCAGGGTGCTGACTGAGCATGACTGCCAGGGTGGTGGTGCCGCTCTTTTGCGCGCCAACCAGAAACAGGTTGGGCAGGCGTGGCTCAGTAGGCATTGCGGCCGCTCCAGCCCAGTAGCGCCGTTTTCGCCAGAATTTTGATATCCAGCCAGATCGACCAGTTCTCGATGTAGTAGAGGTCGTACTCGAGTCGCTTTTGCATTTTATCCAGGGTCTCCGTGGCACCGCGACAGCCGTTGATTTGTGCCCACCCCGTGAGGCCAGGCTTCACCCGGTGGCGCTGCATGTAGGTGTCCAGCCTTTTGCGGTATTGATCGTTTAATTCCAGCGGGTGTGGCCGTGGCCCTACCAGCGACATGTCTCCCTGCAGCACGTTGAAGAGCTGCGGCAGTTCATCGAGGCTGCTGCGCCGCAGGAAGCGTCCAATGCGGGTCACGCGTGGGTCGTTGCGGCTCGCCTGTCGCGTGTCAGCGTTTCTGGCTGTGTGCATCGTACGGAATTTGAATACCCGGATGATCCTCCCACCACCCCCGTGACGGGCTTGTTTGAAGAGCGCAGGCCCAGGCGAGTCCAGGCGCACCAACGCCGCAATCAGCACCAGTAGCGGTGACAGTGCCAGCAGCGCAACGGCGGCCAGTGTGCGGTCCATCAGCGCCTTGACGACGCCCTCGGGCCCGTCCAGCGGCGTGGCGTTGAGTTCAATCACCGTGAGGCCATCCACATCGTTGATGCGGTGCTGCAGCATGCGCAGCACGGTGAGATCAGGCACGTAGCGCACAGGCAGGCTGCTCTGGCTCAAGCCACTTTGTAAAACCGTGTCGGGGATGGCGCTGGCGCCATCGGGCGCGAGCCAGAGCTCGTCTACATGACTGTCAGCACCGTTCAGGAGTTCGTCGAGCTCGGTGAAGTGTCCGAGAAACGTGGCGGGTAGTCGCAGGCCTGCCGTTTCCGGCTCCCCCGGTAGCGCCAGCATGCCAATCACCTGGTTCTGCGGTTGCCGGCTTTGCAGATGTGACACAGTCGCACAGGCCAGTGGACCGGTGCCCAGCATCAGTATCCGGCGACTGGCTGATGTGGGCAGCGTGCTGGCAAACAGGCGCCAGACTGACAAGCCCGGAACACTCAGTATGACCCAACCCAGCATCCACAGGCGGGAGAATTCCGCAGTGGACTTGGTCAGCATGGCGATTGCCAGCAGGCTGGCAAAAACCAGCAGTAAACCGGGAGCAGCCGCGACCACGCCGCGCACCGGATGGCAGCAGTGCGGGTGGCGATAGGCGCCGGTAAGCGGGAGCAGGATGATCGCGAGCAGAAAGGCCAGCAGCAGGGCAATAGGGTAGGGGGCGCCCACGTTGGCATCGGGGAAGCGCAGGAGCCAGCTGATACCCCCTGCCGTTACCAGGGCGAGAGCATCCAGTGGCGGCGCATAAGCCGTCAGGCGGGTACTGGTTGATGCTGCCACTAGCGCGCCTCGGCTGCGCGGTTGGCATGCCAGAGCGTCGCCAGTTGCGCAAAAGCGACGTAGACCCCCAGCGGTACCACGTAGAGCAGCGCTCGATCCAGTGTGACGCCGTTGGCGGCCTGACGGAAATAGTGGGTGAGGCCAAATACTGCCAACAGAACGCCCAGACCACAGACAAACACCACGAGGGCGATATTGTGCAGGGTCTTATAGCCGCGTAGCCACAGGCCTGCGACCAGGCAGATGAAGAGCAATAGCCAGAACAGGTGCCAGTTGGCGGTGCTAAAAAAGTTGTCCCAGAGTAGTGGTAGCAGCGGAGCGGGCGCGAGCTGCAGGGTGGGTAGCGTTCCGGGCAAGCGGATTGTCAGGTGGTCGGCGCCAAATTTCGCGGCGTCGGGGTGCAAACCCAGCAGCAGGCCCACAGTGGTCAGCGCCAAGGCGCTGCCCAGAAACCAGCCAACCCAGCGGGCCGGGGGGCGCCACAGGAGCAACCCCGCAGCGGCGAGCAAAATCGCCGCGTAGGCGAGCCCGGGAACCTTGAAGAGTGCGCAGCATAGCGCCAGTAACGCCGCGAGCCCCCCCCAGCGCCACTGGCCAGAGGCATGCCATTCCGCCTGGGCCATGCCGCCAAGCCCAAACGCCACCGCGAGCCAGAGGTCCGCGTATCCGGGTAGCGCTGTGTGGGTATTGGCCAGGGGCTGGCTAAGCAGTGCAAACACCGCGAGTGCACAGACGGCGCGAGGCAAACACAGTTGGCGCAGGTGCCCCCAAAGCGCGAGCCCCGCTGCGGCTGGTAGCAGCAGCCAGGGCAGGTACAGGAGGTTGTGGTCGTAGGTGCCGCCACCCAGCATGGGCCAGAGCAGCAGCAGAGGCACGCCGGGCGGATAGACATTTGCCCGCGGATTGCCGAGGGTGTAGGGCGCGGGGTCCGCCGTGGCGGCCAGCCATTGCTCGGGCATCACAAAGGTGGCCAGTGTGCCCTCATGGAACCACACCACCGCTCGCGGCGCCCAGTTCATCCAAGCATCCCATGCGAACAGCGGCCGCATTGTCACTTCGTTGGCGAGGCTCAAACCGCGTTCAGCGAGAAAAGCGAGGAGTGGCAACAGCCACAGTGCATCACGCCAGCCCACTGTAAATTCTGGCCCTGGCGACGGTGTGTTCCTTCTCCACGCCAGTGCCAAGAGTGCTGTCAGTGCAGCCAGGACCCAGGCGAGAGGTGCGAACGCCAATCTCAGACCGAGGGCGTCCCATGCGAGCAGAAGCAGAATGATCAACAGCTGCCCGACCATGAATCCATGCCCCAGCAACAGTGTGACCCGGAGTGGCCCGAGCAAGGCGCGAACGGCGACCACGCCGGCCAGCCAGGGCAGGGCCAGGGCGAGCATGAGCCCCGTCGCGTCAAGTTCGGGAATCGTCGTCATGGTGTCGTCGGTACCCCCAGGTAGCCGGACAGCAGATACAGGTTGCCTCTGGCATGTGAGTCCACCAGGCGTGCCCGATAGGCGTGATGACCATCGCTGAGTATTTTCTGTTGCGGCACGTACTGGATCTGCGGCATAGCGCCCAGAGTCAGGACGTAATCGCCCCGGCGCATTTGACCGGGTGGCAGCAGATCGGCGCCGTAGTTGTAGGTGTTTGCCGGAAGCATGTGGAACTGCAGGCGCAAGCGATCAAAATTGTGACCCGCCGCCGTGTTCAAGAGGAACACCCGCGCATCCTGCGAGTTCAGCCGGCGCTGTATGTGCTTGGCGTAATCGTATAGTTCCGCGTGGCGACTCGCGGCATGTTTCTCGGCCTGGGTTTTACCTGCGAACGCTTCGCCAGTGAGGAGGGACTGCCGATCGAGCTGTGCCTGCCACAAACGATCCAATAACAACCAGGGTAAAAACACGGCGAGCAATCCTGCGGCCAGCAGAGCGCGGGACCCAGGCCGGCGCCAGACCGCCCAAAGTGTAACAAACGCCAACGCCAGTGCCGCCCAGAGTCCGATGAGTCGCGCGGGGGAGTGGTCGCTACCCGGGGGAGCGCCAAGGTAGCGATTGATGGCGAACGCCGGCCAGCTGCCGCCTGCATGCCAGTGCGACCAGGCCGTGCCGAGGTTCGCCGTGCGGGAATCCGGGTGCAATGCAAGCTCGCGCAATGCGACCGGGGCGGCTGCATCGGCACTGAATGCGCCCAGTGCGAGGTGTGTTGTCGTGCCTCGCCAGAGCTCCGAGGTGGACATCCGGTGCCAGCTCACACCATTGCCCGCCGCCTCAAGTGGTGCGTAAAACTGTTGCCCGGGCTGCTCTTGCGTGCGCCAGAAAAGGAAATAGCGCAGCGATGGGTTGCTCCCCGCTGCATCGAGCCGAATGTAGGGATAGCGTTCCAGTGGCAGCCGCGCCTCAACGGAAAACACCGCCTCGCCGCCGGTCAGCTGGCCAATGATCTGGGTGTTACCGTCGATATAGGCGCCGTCGCCCCGCTCGGCCCGAAAGTCGCTTCCCGCAAATACGCGGCTGGCAGCTGTGCCTGAAACCGCCGCGCCATGCCCGGCATCCAGTTGTGGCAATAGCGCCCACAGCGCGAGAGCGGCAAGCAGCAGTGCGCCGCCCGAGGCCAATATGCCCCGCAGCACGCTCTCTGCACTGTCATCGGATGCCGTAACGGGGTCTGCCGGGGAGGCGCCAGGCCTCTCTGCGTTTTGCCTGCTATCCATCAATACAGGGGATTTCACCGCTGAAAAACTGCAGCTTAGCGCTTGGCGCTCCACAGGCCAAGGTCCGCACGGGGCTTTGAGCCGCGTTTTAGCCGGCAGAGCTCCGCGTTGTGTACTCCACAGGCCTTCTGGTTTAATGCAGGCCTCATAGCTCCGGGAGGTTCACATGGTCTGGTTTATTGTCGCGGTGCTGGCACTCGTGCTGTTCAGCCTGCTCTATCTACGCGGCGCTGACATGTCGCGTTTTGATGGGCCTGCACTGCCTGCACCGACATCGCCGCCCAGCTCGGGGCATGCGGATGTCTTGCAGCGCCTGCGTGACCTGCTGCCGGCAGGGCAGGCCAGGCAGCGAGGGCGTGCACAGCTTGTGCAGATGCGTAGCCTGATGGATGGCCTGAGCGCCGGCCGTGACTTTGCCTGCAGTTTTGTGCCTGTCAGCACGGCGGATGTGCGCGGCGAATGGGTGCTGGCGCCGGGACACGATGCCAGGCGTCGCCTGTTGTACATACATGGCGGCGCGTGGATTGCCGGTAGCCCGCTCAGTCATCGGGCAATTACTGACCGTCTGGCTCGCCTGACCGGCGCGGCGGTGTTTTCACTGGACTATCGTCTGCTCCCGGAAAACAGGCGCATAGACGGTATCCATGACTGCCGCAACGCCTGGCGCTGGCTGCTGGAAAATGGCCCCGATGGCCCGACGCCGCTTGACTATGCCATGGTGGCCGGAGATTCCGCGGGGGGTAGCCTCACCCTCGGCTTGATTGCCTGGATTCGCGACGAAGGTCTGCGCCAGGCCGATGCGGCTATCGGCTTTTCGCCGTCGACGGATGTAACAATGAGCGGCGGCAGCCTGCGCACCAATCTGGCGACCGACCCGATGCTGGGTCCGATGTTCAGCTGGATGGCGAAGGTGCCCGCGCTGCTGCTCCTGTGGGGTACCTGGTTTACCAATCGGCTGCCACCCTCGCACCCGGATGTGTCTCCGCTGCGCGGCAATCTGGCCGGCCTGCCACCCACCCTGCTGCAGGTGAGCGAGCAGGAAATGCTGCTCGACGACTCCCGCCGCTATGCGGCCCGTGCGGAGGAGGCAGGGTCGCCGGTGGTGCTGCAGACCTGGCCGCACATGGTACATGTGTGGCAAATGTTCACGCCGGAGCTGGAGGAGGCGGAAGAGGCCTTCGCCAATATCGCGGAATTTCTCACCAGCGCGGGTGTTCCCGTAGCGGAGGGCGGCGACCTGTGAAAGTGGTGCGCTCCCTGCTGGTTTTCCTGTGGATGGTGGTGACGGTAATTCCGGTTGGCCTCGCGCTGGTAGTCATGTCGCTGTTCCTGAACGACACCCGGTTGTGGTGGTGGTTTGCTGTTCCGTGGCTGCGCGGCGTGGTGGAAGTGGCGCGGCTGATCGCCGGTGTGCAGTACCGTATTCATGGAATGGAGAACCTGCCGGCACCAGATGACATGCGCCGCATCGTACTGTGCCCCAAGCATCAGTCGACCTGGGAGACCTTTTTCTTCCCCAGTATGACGCCGCACCCGTTGGCCTATGTCTTCAAGAAAGAGCTTCTGTACATCCCCATCTTTGGCTGGTGTCTCGCGCGGCTGAAGATGGTGCATATCGATCGCAGCAAGCGCTCTGAAGCCTGGACCCGCGTGGCCGCCCAGGGCAGGGAGCTGATGGACCGTGGCAAGTGGGTCATCATGTTTCCCGAAGGCACACGCACGGCGCGTGGCAGCAAGGGACAGTACAAGAGTGGTGCCACCCGTCTTGCCGTGGCCACCGGCGCCAGCGTTATTCCCGTTGCCGTGACCTCTGGGCGCTGCTGGCCACGACGCACATTCCTGTTTATCCCCGGTGTCATCGATGTATCGATCGGCACGCCGGTTTCCGCGCTGGACAGGGACCCGGGAGAACTCATGGACGAGGTGGAGCACTGGATAGAAGCCGAGATGCATCGGCTGGACCCACTGGCATACCCGGCCCCCGCGAGCTGAGCGACCAACACAGGAAAACGCGATGCGAGAACCTCAGGTGCACGTTGCGATCGTCAGTGGCGACACTGTGTTCGCGGCTCGCTGGGTGGATGAGTTGACCCGTTGCGCGGCACTGGAACAGCGGGCTCTGCACAGCGGCTTTCACTTCCGCGCGCTGAAAACGGGTGAAGATATGCTGCTTGCGGCAGGCGAGGATGGCCTGTTGCAGGCGGTGGTGGTGGACGCCAGCACATTGCCGGATGCCACCTCGGTACTGATGGTGCTTACCCGGTTGCGCCCAGAGCTTGATCTGTTCCTGATGCCCAATGGGGATACGGTCCCTGATGCCGTCGCGGTGGAGTTGTTGCACCGGGAGGACACCCGGCCCTCGCAGCTCTTCCGTCAGTTGGTAGGTGCCCTGCAGCGTCGGTCGCGTACCCCTTTTGCCGACACCCTTCGCGACTACGTTTACAGCGCCAAGGATGCCTGGCACACCCCCGGTCATTCCGGGGGCGACAGTTTGCGCGACAGCCCCTGGGTGGCGGACTTCTACGAACTCATGGGCGAGCATATATTCAATACTGATCTGTCCGTGTCGGTTCAGACACTCGATTCACTGCTGGAACCCCACAGCGTCATTCAGGAAGCACAGGCACTCGCTGCACAGGCCTTTGGCGCACGCCATACGTTCTTCGTCACCAATGGCACCTCCACCGCGAACAAGGTCATCCTGCAGCAGCTTGCCGGTGCCGGTGGCAAGGTGATCCTGGATCAGGCCTGTCACAAATCGGTGCATCACGCGGTGGTTCTGTTCGGTGTCGAGCCCGTCTACCTGCCGGCTTCCATGAATACACGCTTCGGATTCTACGGCCCCGTACCGCAGAAGGAGGTGATCGCGGCGATTGACGCACATCCGGATGCGCAGCTGCTGGTGCTGACGAGCTGCACGTATGACGGCTTTCGCTATGATCTGGCGCCGATCATTCGCCGCGCGCACGCTGCAGGCATCAAGGTGTTGGTGGACGAAGCCTGGTATGCGCATGGCCGCTTTCATCCCGAACTGCATCCCTGTGCACTTGATTGCGGCGCAGACTACGTGACCCAGAGTACGCACAAGATGCTCTCCGCGTTTTCCCAGGCGAGCATGATTCACGTCACCGACCCGGATTTTGACCTGCACCGGTTCCGGGAAAATCTCAACATGCATACCTCAACCAGCCCGCAGTACGCGATGATCGCCAGTCTTGACGTGGCGCGGAAACAAATGAGTATGGAGGGCTTTGCGCGGCTGCAGGACTGCTTCAGGATCGCTACACAGCTGCGCGAGGGTATTGATCGAACGGAGGTGTTTCGGGTCTTGACCCTCGATGACATGCTGCCGCATGCATTGCGTGACGACGCGATACGGCTGGACCCGCTCAAACTCAGCGTGGATGTGTCGGCGTCGGGGTATTCCGCGCGTCAGTTACAGCTGTTGTTATTTGAAGACTACGGCATCCAGATCGAAAAGGTGACGCACAATACCCTCAGTATTCTGGTCACCCTGGGTTCCACCGAAAGCAAGGTGTTGCGTTTGCTCAACGCACTGCAGGCGCTGGGGCGCGCGGCGCCGGGACAGGCAGGCGCCAATCCGCCGCGGCGCGAGGGCGCAGGGTTGCCGGCGTTGACCGACTTCGCCTGTCTGCCGCGGGACGCCTATTTTTCGTCTGTGGTACTGCTGCCGTTGCAGGGGGGGGAGCGGGGCGCCAACCCGGCCCTGGTGGGCGCTGTCAGTGCCGATCAGGTGGTGCCGTATCCTCCGGGTATTCCGGTATTGGTGCCGGGGCAGAGGATTTCGGAGGAGATTGCGATGTTTCTCTGCGACCTGTTTCGCGCCAACGCCGGTATCGAAATCCACGGTCTGGTGACACAGGGTGATGCGCCCTGCCTGCGTGTGGTGCGGGGGCTTTCCTGAGTCGGCGGCATCGTCTAGGCTAAGGGCTTTTTGGAGCGAGGGAGCAGCATGTCCATACAAACCCGTTTGATTGAGTATTCCCATGCCGGTGCCACCTACGAGGGGTTTCTGGCCTGGGACGATAGCGCAACACAGCCCCGGCCCGGCGTCGCGGTGGCCCACACCTGGGCCGGGCGCGGCGCGTTTGAGCAGGATAAGGCCGTGGCACTGGCCGAGGCCGGCTACGTGGGTTTTGCCCTGGATATGTTTGGCCGGGGGGTCTACGGCGAGGGCGCTGAGGAGTGTCAGGCCCTGATCGCTCCCCTGTTGGCCGACCGGGCGCTGCTACAGGCGCTGGTAAACAAGGCCGTGTCGGTGCTGGGCGAGCAACCTGAAGTGGATGCGAAGCGCCTGGCCGCGATGGGCTACTGTTTTGGCGGTCTCACTGTGCTGGACCTCGCTCGCAGCGGCGCGGACGTGCGCGGTGTGGTCAGCTTCCACGGGCTGTTTAATGCACCGGAAACGAGTACGGGGGCCAGTATCAGTGCCAAAGTCCTCTGTCTGCACGGTTATGACGACCCCATGGTGCCGCCGGAAAGTGTGCTGGCCCTTGCCGCCGAGCTGACCGCCGCCGGCGCCGACTGGCAGATCCATGCCTATGGCAACACGCTGCATGCCTTCACCAATCCGGCAGCGAACGACCCCGGGTTTGGCGCCGTGTACAACGCCGATGCCGACCGCCGCTCGGCGCAGGCCCTGAACGACTTCCTTGCTGAGGTGATGGCCTGAGGCCCGCTCGACCATGGCTTCTGTGCGGTTGTATGATTACTGGCGCTCGTCCGCAGCTTTCCGGGTGCGCATTGCGCTGCACCTGAAAGGCGTTGACTACACGGTCATTCCCGTTGACCTGGTAGCAAACGCGCAGTCATCAGACGAGTATCTGCAGCAGAACCCGCAGGGCCTGGTGCCCGCGCTGGCAGCCGGGCAAGGGCCGTTGTTGACTCAATCGCTTGCCATCCTGGAGTGGTTGGAGGAAACACGGCCAGAGCCACCCCTGTTGCCGCGCGACCCCGTCGAGCGCTGCCGTGTGCGCGCCATGATGCAGTCCATTGCCTGCGACATTCACCCGCTGAACAACCTGCGTGTGCAGCGGTATCTGGTGGGCCCACTGGGCGTTAGTGAAGCGGATAAGCTGGGCTGGTATCACCACTGGGTCGCGCAGGGCTTCGGCGCCCTGGAACAGCAGGTCACCGGCGTTCAGTACTGCTTTGGCGATGGGCTCACGCTGGCCGATGTGTGTCTGGTTCCGCAGATGTACAACGCACGGCGTTTCCAGCAGGATCTCGCGCCGTACCCGAAGCTGGTCGCTATCACCGATTACCTTGAACAGTTGCCGGCCTTCGCCGCTGCCGCTCCGCAGGGCAACGCTGAGGCCTGACTCCCCCGACATGCCAACAGGCTAAAGAGACCACATGAATGACGATCAACCGATACTGATTGCCCAGGCCCAACGTACCTGGCGTGACAGGGACCCGGCGCGCAGCCTGGTCGATGCGCTGGAAAGCGTGTCGCGTGCAGCGCTGGCGGACGCGGATGCTCCCGGATTGCGCGAGGCTATTGATACCGTGGCAACCGTGCCCTTTCTGGCGGCTCAGGTGCCCGACCTGGCCGGCATGCTGCCCCCGCACGCCAGCGATGCGCTGTGCCAGCGTCTCGGTGTCGAAGCCAAAACGTTTGCCGCCGACGTGGGTGGCAACACACCGCAGCTGCTGGTGAATTACTTTGCGGATCGTCTGGTTGCAGGCGAGTCGAAAGCGGTACTTATCAGTGGTGCAGAGCTGATGTACACCTTGTTCGGTGCCCTGTCTTCCGGTGCTGATATCAGTCACTGGCAACAGGGTGGGCGTCACACGTCGGTGCAGTTGGGCGATAACCGGGCCGCCTGCAGCGACAGCGAGTGGGCGCACGGTCTGGTGGAACCTATCCGCACGTACCCGCTGTTCGAGAGCGCCTTGCGCCACGCAGCCGGTTTGGATCAGGACGCACACATGCAGCGGCTCGGTGGCCTGGTGAGTCGCATGAGCAAGGTGGCCGCAGCCAACCCGCTGGCATGGCGTCAGCAAGTACTCTCTGCCGAGGAGGCCATTGATACGGGTGGCGGCAATCGCATGATCACCTGGCCGTATACCAAGTGCATGAACGCCATTCTGGCAGTTGATATGGCGGCGGCGGTTGTCATGACGACCGTGGGCGAGGCGCGCCGGCTCAAGGTTGACCCCGCGCGCTGGATCTTTCTGCGCGGTGGGGCGGCCGCCTGTGATATCTGGAACTTCAGTGAGCGCCCCGTGTTGCACGAATCTCCCGCGCTGGCAGCGTGTGCGCGCAGTGCGCTGGAACAAGCCGGACTGTCGCTCGCAGCCATTGATCTGTTTGATCTCTACAGTTGCTTCCCCTCGGCTGTGCAGGTGGCCTGTAACGCCCTCGGCCTTGCCCTGGATGACCCGCGCGGCGTGACGGTGACCGGCGGCCTGACCCTGTTTGGCGGCCCCGGCAACAATTACTCGCTACACGCTATCGCCGAGGTTGTCGCGCAGCTACAGGCGGAAAAGGGCACGCACGCCGTGGTGACCGCCAACGGCAACTACCTCACCAAGCACGCGGTGGGCGTTTATTCCCGCGAAGCGGGCACCCAGCCCTGGGCGTTGGCGCGTCCGGACTTGCAGGCCACGATAGACGCATCCCCGCGGCTGGAGGTAGACAACCGGCCTCGGGGTCGCGGCACGATCGAGGCCTGTGCGGTGGCTTTCGACAAGGAGATGCCCAGCCGTGGCATCGTGCTCGGGCGCATGGAGGACGGACGGCGCTTTCTCGCCAACACCCCGCGGGATGACAGTGCGGCGCTCGAGGCGCTGATAAACCAGGACCCGGTCGGTCTGCAGGGGCAGGTGACACCGGGTGACAAGGTGAATCGGTTCGAATTCTGAGCACACCTCTGACCGCGCAGTGTTATCGCCCGCCGGGCTAATCCGCGATTCGCCGGGTGACGTGTCACCTCAGGTCAATTTTTTTAGTAGCTGACGTCATTGCCACCAAGCCAGGCAACTTTCACTATGTGCGCTGACTGAATATGCACAACCCTGAGATGAGGACTCCCATGACACACACGGCCTATATTTTCGATGCGCTGCGCACACCCCGCAGCAAGGGCAAGGCGGGCGGCAGCCTTTATGAAGTCAAACCGGTGGACCTCGGTGCCGGATTACTCCGTGAGTTGCAGGCCCGTCACGACCTGGATACCGCGTATGTGGACGATGTGGTGATGGGCTGCGTGACGCCGGTGGGTGAACAGGGGTCTGACATCGCGAAAATGATTGTGCAGAACGCCGACTGGGATGAGTCGGTCGCCGGGGTGCAGCTGGACCGGTTCTGTGCGTCCGGCCTGGAGGCGGTGAATATCGCTGCCCAGAAGGTTGCCTCCGGGTGGGAAGACCTGGTGGTTGCTGGCGGTATTGAATGCATGTCCCGCGTGCCCATGGGTAGCAATGGCGGCCCGATGGGCGGCGACCCGGCCTTCAGCCTTAAAAGCGGTTTTGTGCCGCAGGGTATCGGTGCGGATACCATCGCCACCCTCGAGGGGTGGAGCCGTGAGGATGTCGATGCCTTTGCTCTGGAATCGCAGCGCCGCGCTACTCATGCGCGTGACAGCGGCTACTTCGATCGTTCCGTGGTGCCAGTGAGGGACCGCAATGGCCTGACCATTCTGGAACGAGATGACTTTATCAAGCCCAATACCACGCTGGAGGGCCTCGCCGGGCTCAAGGCATCATTTGCGATGCCGGGGCAGATGGGCTTCGACGACGTCATTCTCGCCAAGTACACCAAGCTGGACCGGGTGAACCACGTACACACGCCGGGCAACTCGTCAGGCATCGTGGACGGCAGCAGCGCGGTACTTATCGGCAGTGAACGGGCGGGCAAAGACCTCGGGTTGACGCCACGCGGGCGTATCGTGGCAACTGCGGTACTCTCTACCGACCCCATTATCATGCTCACAGGGCCAGGGCCTGCTGCGGAAAAGTGCCTGCGCAAGGCAGGGCTGCAGAAATCAGACATCGACCTGTGGGAAATCAACGAGGCTTTCGCTTCGGTGGCAATGCGCTACATGAAGGACCTGGGTATTGACCACAGCGTAACCAATGTAAATGGCGGCGCGATCGCCATGGGGCATCCCCTGGGTGCTACGGGCGGCATGCTGGTGAGCATTGTGCTGGACGAGCTGGAACGGCGCGGCCTCAAGCGCGGCATGCTGTCTCTCTGCGTGGGCGGTGGCATGGGTATCTCCACCATTATTGAACGTATTTAAGCCCGCGGCGAACAGGAAAAGGATCGAAAGACAATGAGTGTATTCAAATACGAGAAAGATGCCGACGGCATTGTAACAGTCACCATGGACATGACCGGACCGGTCAACGCGATGAACGAAGAGTACCGCGTGGCCATGGATGAGACACTGCAGAAACTGGAAGCGGAAAGCGGGCTGACCGGCGTGGTCATTGCGTCGGCCAAGAAGGTGTTCTTTGCCGGTGGTGACCTCAACGACCTGCTGGCCGCAAAGTCTGGTGATGAGACCGAGTTTATGGCTGAGGGTGAGCGTGTCAAATCGGGCCTGCGCCGCCTCGAGCGCCTGCCGGTGCCGGTTGTCGCTGCCATCAATGGCGCTGCACTCGGCGGTGGCTTTGAACTGTCACTCGCCTGTAACCACCGTGTCGCGTTGAACGACCGCAGCGTGCAACTGGGTCTGCCCGAGGTCAGCCTGGGCCTGCTGCCGGGTGGGGGCGGTGTGGTGCGTATGGTGAACCTGCTGGGTCTGGAAAAGGCCCTGCCGTATCTACTCGAAGGGACGCGTATTGACCCGGCGGCGGGGCTTGAAGCGGGCCTGGTGGATGAGCTGGTGGATAGTCGCGAGGCACTCGTTCCGGCCGCCAAGGCCTGGATAGCGGCGCAACAGGGTAGTGCGGAGGCTGCGCTGCAGCCCTGGGACCGCAAGGGCTTCCGTATTCCCGGCGGCAACGCCTCCAGCCCGCATATCGCCCAGCTCATTACCCTGGCTCCCGCCATGCTGCGTAAAAAAACCCGTGGCCTGTTGCCGGCCCCTGAGGTCATTCTCGATTGTGCGGTCGAGGCCCTGCGTCTGGACTTTGATACGGCGCAACGGGTGGAGTCGCGCGGCTTGACCTACCTGGCAATGACCCCGGTGGCCAAGAACATGATCTCCACGTTCTTCTTTGCCATGAACCGGGTCAACCGTGGCGGTAGCAGGCCGCAGGGCGTGCCCCCCCAGCAGATCAAGAAGCTGGGCGTTCTGGGAGCAGGCATGATGGGGCAGGGTATCGCCTATGTGGCGGCCATGGCGGGTATCAACGTGGTGCTCAAGGACGTCAGTGAAGATGCCGCCAGCCGCGGCAAGGCGTACAGCGAGCGTCTGTTGGACAAGCGTGTACAGCGCGGCAAGCTCACGGAAGAGAAGAAGCAGGCAATCCTCGACCTGATACTACCGACCGTCAACAATGACGACCTCGCAGGGTGCGACCTGATCGTGGAAGCGGTCTTCGAGAACATGAGCCTGAAGCACAAGATTACCCGCGAACTGGAGGGGCAACTCGCAGCCGACGGCGTATGGGGCTCTAACACATCGTCCCTGCCGATTACGCAGCTGGCTGAAGCGAGCGCGAACCCGGCCAACTTCATCGGTATCCATTTCTTTTCACCGGTGGATAAAATGCCCCTGGTGGAGATTATCTGCGGGGCTGAAACAAGCGACGAGACACTTGCCAAGGCCTACGATTTTGCACGGCAGATCCGCAAGACGCCGATTGTGGTCAACGACTCGCTGGGCTTCTTCACCTCCCGCACATTTGGCACCTATCTCGATGAGGGGGTGCGCCTGGTGGCCGAGGGGCTGCATCCGGTGCAGGTGGAGAACATGGGCAAGGCCATCGGGATGCCCGTCGGCCCGCTGGCGGTGTATGACGAAGTCAGCCTGGAATTGACACGCAAGGCACAGGAAACCTGGGCAGAAATGGGCGTGCTGGACAAGTTCAGCGACGGCACCATCACGCGCGGTGTGATCAACACACTTGTGGGTGAGCATGGCCGCGGTGGGCGCCACCACGGTGGAGGCTTCTACGACTACGCGGAAGACGGCAGCAAGGCGATTTGGCCCGGTTTGCTGGAGCTCTACTATCAGCCACAAGCCAGCGTGCCGGAAGCGGATATGCGGGATCGTCTGCTGTTTCGTCAGGTTATCGAGGCACTGCGTTGCCTGGAGAGTGGTGTCTTGCGCACCGTGGATGACGGCAACATCGGTTCCATCATGGGCATCGGCGCGCCGCCCTGGACCGGAGGGCTTATCCAGTTCGTCAATACCTATGGGCTGGAGCGTTTCGCGGCACGCTGTGCGGTGCTGGCTGAACACTACGGCGAACGCTTCCTCGCCCCGGCGATTGTGCAGCAGAAACTGGCGGCCGGCGAACGCTTCGAGTAGCGCGTAACCGGCTATTTTCTCCGGGCAGGGCAGCGCGTATGATGCTGCCCTGTTTTGGCTGGATGGCCGGTTTGCTCATGAAGTGCTTTTCTGATTTTCTGCGTGTCTCGCTTGTGGCACTGGTACTAGGCGGCTTTGCGCAAGCTGGCGTCGCCGCCCCGGAGGCCGCCGCCAGCGGTTTCTACCCGATTCCGGAGCCCGACGACCACCTGGTGGGTGGCCTGGTCACAACCACGGCCGCCGAAGAAGATACCCTCGTCCTGATTGGCCGGCGCTACCGCACGGGCTATGGTGCCATTCGTGCTGCCAACCCGGGTGTCGATGCCTGGTTGCCGGGCGAGGGCACCCAGGTGCTGTTGCCCACCTGGCACATTCTGCCGGAGGCTGCGCGCAAGGGTATTGTGATCAACACGGCAGAGATGCGGCTTTATCATTACGAGCCCGCAGTGGCCGAGCAGCCCGCGCGGGTGGGGGTGTACGCGATCAGCATAGGTCGCGGTGGGCGTGAAACGCCGCTGGCGACTGCACGCGTGACGCGCAAGGCTCAAAACCCCACCTGGTATCCCACCGAGTCGATTCGCAAGGATCGTGCGGAACGTGGTACACCGGTGGCGGCGGTAGTGCCACCGGGGCCGGATAATCCACTGGGTACGCGCGCGCTGTACCTGAACCTCCCCGCTTACCTGATTCACGGCACCAACCGCGAACTGGGTATTGGTATGCCGGTTACCGCTGGCTGTGTGCGCATGTATCCGGAAGACGTTGAGTACCTCTACGAGCAGGTGCCTGTCGGCAGCCAGGTGGAGATTGTCTATCAGCCGGTGAAGGCCGGGTGGATGGGGGATACGCTCTATGTGGAATCACACAACCCGCTCGGCGACCTGCCGATCACGGTAGACGAGCGTGTACAACAGTTGCGTGCGGCCATAGCTCGAACGCTGGGTGAACGCAGGGATTTTACGGTGGACTGGAGCAAGGTGCGCGTTGCCGCCGAAGCGTCGACGGGTTTGCCTGTACCGGTGGGACCGATCTGGCTTGAGCACCACAGGCCGGATGAATCGAACGACAGCGATGCCGTTGGTGAATAAGGTTGGGACGAAAGTAAAACGGCGGGGCCGAAGCCCCGCCGGAAAACGTGCGACGTCTTACTTCTGCATGGAAGTCTTGAAGGCGCGGTCGATTTTGCTGTTGGCTTCATCGGCGCTGCGCTTGGCTTCTTCAGCGATGCGCTTGGCGTCAGAGGCTGTGCGCTCTGCGCCAGCTGCAGATTGCTTGGCTTCGTCAGCTGAGCGCTGAGCGGCTTCCGCGATGCTGCGTACTTCGTCGATTTGTGACGAGCTGGCACAGCCTGTGGCCAGTGTCGCGAACGCGGCGATTGCAACAGCCTTGATGAGCGTGGATTTCATGGTAATACTCCTTGAGCAGGGTTGGCCTGTCAGAACTAGGAAGCCACAAAGTGGCGAAACGTGCAAACTTCGAACTCCCGTCTGGGGCCCTTGGTTCGAACGCGCGTAAAATATCACTCCCGGAGCATGGTAAACCAGTGAGCGTAAGAGCGTTATTGGCGTTTTGTGCATTTTTCCTGAATTTTATCTTGCCAGAGGCTGCTGCGGCCTTCAATCCAGCCGTTGATCAGGTGGTTGTGGTCAAATCGGAGCGTGTGCTGTATCTCAAGGCCAGTGGCGAGGTGGTGCGCCATTACCCGGTGGCCCTGGGCCCGGTGCCCTGGGGGCACAAGGAGCGTGAGGGGGATGAGCGCACCCCGGAGGGGCGCTATATTCTGGACTACAAGAACGCCGAGAGTCGCTTCTATAAATCAATTCGCGTGTCTTACCCCAATCAGCGCGACCGGCAACGGGCGCGAGCCATGGGTGTAGACCCCGGTGGTAACATCATGATCCACGGACAGCCGGAGACACCGCAACCCGGGGCGGAGCTGTTCAACTGGACTGACGGCTGCATTGCCGTCAGCAACGAACATATGGACGAGATCTGGCGGCTGGTGACCGTGGGTACGCCGATCGAGATTCTGCCCTGAAAAGACGTAGCACAAGGCCCGGCACGCCATGGCTGCAGCCGCAGTAGTCGGTGTGCGGGGGGACGGCCCCGCGGACGGGGGGCAGGACTCGCGCTCTGGTCAGTTTTGGGGCGATGCGGTAAGCTGCTGCTTTAATTGAGGAATAAGCACAATGTTGGGGCGCGCCCGTTGTGTTTTCGTTATTGTCGCCGGATTGTGCCTTGGCGCCTCCCTGCCGGTCGTGGCGGCGGGTGGCTCGGATCTTGTGCGCGCGCTGACCGCCGTCGCCCCCAACCTTGATCGCACAGTGCTGCGCCGCGCCGTTGCCGCGATGAATTGTGCACTGGATCGCGGGCTGGAACGCGCAGAGCGCCTGGCCATTATCGATTTCTCCCTGCCCTCCAGTGAGCAGCGGTTGTGGATTTTCGACCTGTCCCAGCGCGAGCTGCTACTCAATGAACTGGTGGCTCACGGGCAGGGCTCCGGGCAGAACGTAGCCTCTCGTTTTTCCAACGTATCCGGCAGTCACCAATCCAGTATCGGGCTGTTTCGCACCAGTGAGAGCTACCGGGGCCGCCACGGCTATTCCCTGCGTATGGACGGCCTTGAAGCCGGCATCAATGATCTGGCGCGGGAGAGGGCTATCGTAATTCACGGCGCGGACTATGTGGATCCGCTGTGGATAGATCGACAGGGCCGAATCGGGCGCAGCCAGGGTTGCCCCGCTGTCCGTCAAGAGGTCGCCAGCACCGTTGTCGATACTCTCAAGGACGGCCAATTCCTGTTTTCCTGGTACCCGGATCCCGACTGGCTGGCCAACTCGGACTTTCTCAATTGTCCCGCAGGGGCGCTCGCCAGCCTCGACTGAGTCTGCAGACTGCTTCGCAGTCGGCGCTCGCGTTCGCTCAGCTGGCCATGGTCATGAGTGACGCGTTGCCGCCCGCGGCCGTGGTGTCAATACTCACCGATTTCTCCCACAACGTTTGCTTGAGCAGAGTTTCAGGCGCCACACAGCTGATCAGCGGCAGTACCGGGCCTTCACGTGTTGCCAGTGCCCGCGCCGCAGCCCGCAGATAGCGGCTGCGCGCGTGTACCATCGCGCCGTGGATGCCGGCTTGCTTGAGCAGGGTGTTTGCACTCTCCAGTGGCAGCAGCTGGAACAGCCCCGCGGGCAGGCCCGCGGCATGCAGGCTGGCCAGGAGTGCCTGCCATTCATCCACCAGCTCAGGCGCGGCCATACCGATAACCCCGTTGCCTGTGGCCAGGGCCGAGATGATCGCCATCAGGTACTCGCCCTGATGTTCCCGGGTGTCCAGCAGCAACAGCAGAGTGCCGCGTGGCTCGTACTGCAACTGATTGGACTCTCCGGTCGGCCCGGGCAGCTGTTTTGGTGATGCCAGCAGGGTAGCCGCGTTGTGCAGTTGTTCCCGCGCGGCGCCCAGCGTTTCTTCAAGGATGGCCGGGTTGTCATCGGGGCGGCTTGCATAGGATGCCAGGAAGCGTCGCAGCACCGATACCCGATCACTGACCGGACGGCGCGCCCAGCCCGGGGTGGCCTTGCACGCAGCGACAAGCGCCTCAGCCGTTGCCGGGGGTTCGCTTCCTGCGTTAGGCAGCGCCAGTTGGCCCGCGGCATTCTCTGCTTCTTCGCCGGTGGTGACCAGCCGCGACAGATATTGCGGGCCGCCGGCTTTTGGCCCGGTGCCGGACAGTCCGTGCCCGCCGAAGGGCTGTACGCCCACAATGGCACCGATCATGTTGCGGTTGACGTAGATGTTGCCCGCCTGCACACGCTCAGCCGCGCGTTGGCAGGCCTCCTCAATCCGGCTATGAATGCCGAAAGTGAGGCCGAAACCGGTTGCGTTGATCTGTGCTATCACCTCGTCAAATGCCTCCGCACGATAGCGGATCACATGCACGATGGGACCGAATACCTCGCGTTCCAGCAGTGATACATTGCTGATCTCATAGAGGTGGGGTGGAAAAAACGTGGCGGCATGCCCCGCCGGGCGCTCGCCGGCGTAAAGCAGACGCCCGGTCGCCTCAAGGTAGCGCACGTGGTCGGCAAGTGCCTGCTGCGCACGCTCATCAATCACCGGTCCGATGTCGGTTGCGAGCTCAGCGGGGTCCCCCAGACGTAACTCCTGCATGGCGCCGATGATCATGTCGATCACTTTGTCGGCAATGTCCTCCTGCAGGAACAGCACGCGCAGGGCAGAGCAACGCTGCCCCGCACTCTGGAAGCCGGATGTCACCACATCGCGCACCACCTGCTCGGGGAGTGCGGTGGAGTCGACGATCATGCAGTTCTGGCCGCCGGTTTCGGCAATCAGGGGGACCGGAGCGTCGCTGCGCTCGGCCAACTTGCGCGCGAGCCAGTTGCCCGTTGTGGTGGAACCCGTGAACATGACAGTTTTTACTCGCAGATCGGGGATCAGCTGCTCCCCTACGGCGCGCCCTTCGGCGACCAGCAAGGCGATGGCACCCTCGGGGAAGCCACACGCCGCCATCAAATCCACGGTGCGCCGGGCAATCAGGCTGGTTTGCTCTGCGGGTTTGGCAACGACCGTGTTGCCTGCCGCCAGCGCCGCACTGACCTGGCCGATGAAAATCGCCAGGGGGAAATTCCAGGGGCTGATGCAAAGCACCACGCCGCGCGGCTGCAAGCCGTGCTCGGCAAAGCCGGCCTCCACGGCGCGCGCGGCGTAGTAACGCAGGAAATCCACGGCTTCGCGCACTTCCGCGACACCGTCGCGCAGTGTTTTACCCGCTTCCTTGCAGCACAGTGCGATCAGCTCATCGCGGTGGGCCTCCAGGGCATCTGCCAGCCGCTGCAGGCACTGTGCGCGTTCATTCACGGGCAGCGCGGACCACTGGGGAAACCCCGCATGGGCGAGCGCCAGCGCGGACTCGATGGTCGCGGCATCGGCCAGTTTGATGTGGCCGATCACCTCGCTGCGGCGCGCGGGGTTGCGCACTTCGCTCACGCTACCGGTGCCGACGGCCGCGATGGGCAACGAGGCCCCCCAGGCCAGCACATTTCTGCGTATTGCCTGCAGGGTGGGGCGGTCATGCAGGTCCACTCCCTGTGCATTGCGGCGTTCCTCCCCATACAGATCGGGTGGCAGGGGAATCAACGGGTTGCGTTTCTGCTTCCAGCCGCGGGCGGCCTCAACCGGGTCTTCCAGCAGGCTTGCCACCGGAATGTCCTCATCCACGATATTGTTGACGAAGGAGCTGTTGGCGCCGTTTTCCAGCAGCCGGCGCACCAGATAGGCGAGCAGGTCGGCGTGTACACCGACCGGTGCGTACACCCGGCAGGGCACTTTTTCGGCATCGACAATCTGGTTGTAGAGTGTTTCGCCCATGCCGTGTAAACGCTGGAATTCATAGCCGCTGCGATCGCTGTCCATCTCCAGGATAGTGGCGGCGGTGTAGGCGTTGTGTGTGGCAAACTGCGGATAGAGGCTGTCGCGATAGGCGAGCAAGCGCGCCGCGCAGGCCTGGTAGGAGACGTCAGTCGCGGCTTTGCGCGTGAACACCGGATAATCCGCCAGCCCTTCCACCTGTGCCAGCTTGATTTCCGTGTCCCAGTAGGCGCCCTTGACCAGGCGTACCATCAAGCGCCGCTGGCAGCGCAGGGAAAGTTCGCGCAGCCAGTCGATCACTAACAGGCTGCGCTTCTGGTAGGCCTGCACGGCAACCCCGAATCCCTGCCAGTCGCCCAGCTCCGGGTCGCTGGCTACGGCCTCAATCACGTCCAGGGATAGCATCAACCGGTCCGCCTCTTCAGCGTCCACGGTGAAGCCGATGTCGAAGGATTTCGCCGCCAGTGCCAGCGCTTTCAGGCGTGGCACCAGCTCCGTCATAACCCGTTCGCGCTGGGCGAATTCGTAGCGCGGGTGGATGGCAGACAGCTTTACCGAGATGCCGGGACTGTGCTCCGGGCCGCGGCCGTTGGCAGCTCGGCCGATGGCCTCGATCGCATTGCGGTAGCTGTCGTAGTAGCGCTGGGCATCGGCTGCGGTGCGGGCCGCTTCGCCCAACATGTCGTAGGAGTAGCGATACCCCCGGCGTTCTGCCTCCCGCGCCCGTTCCAGTGCCTTGTCTATGGTGGTGCCCATCACAAACTGGGTGCCCATGATCTGCATGGCATAGCGCACGGAGGCGCGGATAACCGGCTCCCCCAGGCGCCCCATGGTTTTCTTCAACAGGCCGAATTGGCGCGGGTTGTCTTCGTCGTTGTAGTTCACCACCTTGCCAGTCAATAGCAGGCCCCAGGCAGAGGCGTTGACGAACAGTGACTCGCTGTTGCCGAGGTGGGAGCTCCAGTCACCATCGGCGAGTTTGTCGCGTATCAACCTGTCCATGGTGAGGTGGTCCGGTACGCGCAGGAGTGCCTCGGCGAGGCACATCAGCACCACGCCTTCTTCCGTCGATAGCGCAAACTCCTGTAGCAACGCATCCACGCCCCCTTTGCCCACCTGCGCTTCGCGAATATTCACCACCAGCTGCCGCGCCCGCTCCCAGGCGCGGCTGCGAGCGGCCTGGCTCAGGGTGGCGACAGGCAGCAATTGTTCCAGTACCCGCGCCTCATCTTCGCGGTGGGTAGCTTCCATGGCCTGGCGCAGCGCGTCAGTGGAATCGAGTCGGCAGTCGTGCAGCATGAGGCGGGCTCTCGGGCAGGTTGAAAGTGAGAATTGTAGTCAGTGAGCGGCAGAATGAGCTGTTTTTTTTCCACGTACTCTTGAATAATATTCTTCTGATTTATAAATTTATAGCATATTGTGTGGTGTTTAGAGGCTTTGAGGGGAGGATTTGGATGGTTTATACCTTGGATAAGACAGATCTACGCATTCTCGCGTTTCTGCAAAGCGAGGGGCGCCTGTCCAATGTGGAGTTGGCCCGGCGGGTGAATCTCAGCCCCAGCCCCTGCCTTGAGCGGGTGCGTCGGTTGGAGAGTACGGGTTTTATAGAGGGTTACAGCGCTCGCCTCGACGCCGCGGCGCTGGGGTTCGGTACCAGCGCCTTCATTCAGGTAACACTGGATCGCACAACGGCGGAGGTGTTTGATCGCTTTCGGGACGCCGTAATCCTGATTCATGAGGTGGCGGAGTGCCATATGGTGGCAGGCGGTTTTGATTACTTACTGAAACTGAGGCTGACCAGCATGGATGCCTATCGCGCCGTGCTGGCGCGTATCGTGGACCTGCCTGGTGTCGCACAGACGCATACCTATGTCGTCATTGAAGCGATCAAGCAGGATGCCGGATTGCCCCTCTTACGCTGAGGTGACTGCTTCAAAGCGGTTTGCCGCAACGTTTTTAACTACGTTGTCCGCATCGAATACTTCACCGTTCATGGCAATGTACACGCCGGGCGGCTTGCCCTGCAGTGCCCCGATGGCGCAGCCGATATTGAAGATGGCGTCGGATTGCGCGAATGCCGCCGGCTGCAACGCACCGGTGAGCACGATGCACTTGCCGGGGATGTCCTGCAGCGCGCGTGCCGTGGCGACCATGCCGTCGGTGCCGTGGGTGATCAGAACACACTGTTCGGGGCACTGGATTGCGGCGCGACGGATCAGATCCCGATCCGCGTCTGTCATGTCCAGGCTATCCTTGCGCATGGCCGATTCCACGCTGTAGTCGAACCGGGCTCCCATGCGCTGCAGTAATTCACCGATAACCGGCTCGCCCACCTGGTAGTCACTTTTGGCATCGAAGTAGATCTTGTCGATGGTGCCACCGGTGGTGATGATATGCAGTTTCATGGGTTTGCGTCTCTCGGCCGTGAACGGTGGGGCAGTATAGCGCCGGGGCTTACGGCTGGGTACCGAGTGCCTGTTCCAGCCGGTCACAGAGGGCTCGCAGGATCTGCACGCGGGCATAACGCTTGTCGTTGGCCGCAACCAGTATCCAGGGTGCGTTCGGGGTGGATGTCAGCGCGAGCATGTCCAGCACGGCGCGCTCATAGTCCTCCCAGCGTTCGCGATTGCGCCAGTCATCCTCGGTAATCTTGTGCTGTTTGTGTGGAGTGGTTTCTCGCTGTCGAAACCGGTGCAGCTGTTCCTCCGGCGAAATATGCAGCCAGAACTTGAGAAGCACGCCGCCATGCCCGGCAATCTGCGCCTCGAAATCATTGATTTCCTCGTAGGCTCGCTGCCATTCTTCGGTGCTCGCAAACCCCTCCACACGCTCGACCAGCACGCGTCCGTACCAGGAGCGGTCAAACAACATGGTGCGACCGCGCCGTTCCAGCGCGCGCCAGTAGCGCCACAGATAATGCTGGGCGCGCTCTTCGTCCGAGGGCGCGCTGCTTTGCACGACGCGATAGAGGCGGGGGTCCATGGCTGCTGTAACCCGGCGAATAGCGGAGCCCTTGCCCGCTGCATCCCAGCCTTCGAAAACCGCCACTAGAGAGCGTTGCGCCTCGTGTGCACGCCAAGCGAGTGCCTGCAGGCGCTGCTGTTGTTCCACCAGTGAACGACGATAGGTGGACTTGGAGAGCCGCAAGTCGCTGGGTACCGCTGCCAGTGCCGGTGTTGTCGTCGCATGCGCGGGGGGCGGGCAGGGCATGCTGCTTGCTCCGTTGCCGCCACGGGCTACCGCGGCTCGCTCCGTCATCATGCGCAGAAGCGTTGCGCCGGCGTCCAGGTCGCGCTGGCGCGGGTCCGCTGCCGTAATCAAGTGCCAGGGCGCCGTCGCGGAACTGCTCTCTGCAAGCACCTGATCGGCTGCGCCCTGGGCGGCCGCGGGGTCCTCAGCCCATTGTGCTGCCGCAGCCGGCAGGTGTTGCAGGCGTATTCGGTCTGCGGCGAGCCGTTTTTGCTGGGTGTCGCGATCCACATGCAGCCACAGTTTCACGAGCAGGGTGCCATCGTTGTGCAGCATGTGCTCAAAGCGCTGTATAGTCGCCAGCCTCTCACGCTGCTCCGGGGCGGTGAGCTTTCCCGCCGCGCTGTCGTGCAAGAGGCGGGTGTACCACGAGCCGAGAAAAATGGTGGTACGGCCCTTCCGCGGCATGTGACGCCAGAAACGCCAGAAATAAGGCCGATCCTCTTCTTCGTCCGAATGCCTCCACTGGGCACTGGTGTCAACGAACCTCGGGTCCAGCCACTCGTTCAGCCGGTGCACCAGTTCGCTCTTGCCGGCGCCCGGCAAGCCGCCAATCACGATGATCATGGGATAGTCGCGCTTTCCCAGGTCCAGTTGCGCCTGTAACAAGGCGCTCCGGAGTGCTGTTTCCCGCGCCTTCATGTCGGCGCGGGCTGGCTTGATGAAACTCGAGGAGTGTTCACGGGGTCTACCTCGGTACGGTGCAGTCGAATTCGCTTGTTGTTGGTGCATAGGCTAGTGGAACATAGGCCGGTATAATCATACGCAATTCATGGAGATTAGCAGAATGGGATTTTACGAACGGAGGATCCTGCCTCACGTGATCAATTGTGCTTGTGCCAGCAAGCCGATCATGCGCCAACGCGAGAAGGTTGTGCCACTTGCGCGTGGCGAGGTGCTGGAGATAGGTATTGGTACCGGGCTCAATTTGCCCTATTACGACCCGGCGAGGGTCACGCGGCTGATTGGCCTTGATCCTTCGGAAAAGTCCTGGGAGCTTGCCGGCAAGCGCGCGGCGGCCTTGCCCTTTACCGTGGAGTTTGTCGGGCTGCCGGGCGAAGCCATTCCACTGGCAGATGAGAGTGTAGACACGGTTGTTGTGACCTTTGCGCTTTGTACCATTCCTGACCCGGTAGCGGCATTACACGGCATGGCTCGCGTGTTGCGGCCGGGGGGGGAATTACTGTTTGCTGAGCACGGGCTCGCACCGGATGCCGGTGTGCAGCGTTGGCAGAATCGGGTCAACGGGTTCTGGGCCGCCGTAGCCGGGGGTTGCAATCTCAACCGCGATATTCCTGGCCTACTCGCTGCAGGCGGCTTTGAGGTAAGTGAGCTGCAGACACAGTATCTCCCGGGTACGCCACGCATTGCCGGTTATAATTTCTGGGGCCGTGCCCATCGCGCAGCCAGCGCCTGATCCGGGTAAAGCCCGCTGTGCTGCGACATGCTCGCTTTCTGCTGCTGTGCTGTTGCGTCCTGCCCTGGTCTACCGTCAGGGCAGACGCCCTGCTCGAATACCGCCTGGAGGGTCTCGACAAAGCACAGCGCGCCAATGTTGAAGCCTGGTTGGGCTCTCTGCCTGAAAGCGAAGCCGCGCGCAGCAATTTCCTCTCCTCGGCCAGGGAGCGTGTGGCGGATAGCTTGAAGGCGCTGGGCTATTACCGTGCCGATGTCGACCTCACAGTAGACAGAGCCACAAGCCCCTGGGAGCTGCTGATCGTTGTTACGCCCGGCCCGCCGGTCACGGTGGAAGAGCTTGATATTCAGGTAACGGGCGCCGCGCAGGACGACCCGGCGTTCCAGCGCCTCCTGGCTGATCCGGGCCTTGCCGTGGGTGACACACTGCACCACGGACACTATGAGTCACTGCGCAATTCGCTGTTGCAGTTGGGGCAGCGCAGAGGATACTTTGATGCCCGATTGCTGCAGCGTTCGGTGGCAGTGGAGCCTGCCGCGAACACTGCGCGGGTGCAGCTGCACTACGCCAGCGGTGATCGCTATCGGGTGGGGGAGTTGCGTTATGCCGAGGATATCGTCTCCCCGGAGCTGCTGCAGTCGCTCAGTCACTTCAAATCGGGAGAGCCCTACGACGTTGGTGCCTTGCAGACACTGCAGGCGGAGCTGCAACGCACGGGCTACTTTTCCGGAGTCACCCTGCGCCCGCTGCTGGAGCAGCGTGCTGATGGCAACGTACCGCTGCAGCTGGAGCTGTTTCCCGCCAAACGGCATACGGTGGATGTGGGTATAGGGTACAGCACTGATACCGAGGAGCGCGTATCGGCCACCTGGAAAACACCGCGTATCAACCGCCACGGGCACAGTCAGGAAACCCGCTTCGAATATTCCCGCATCAACCCCAGTGGGCAATTCACGTACAACATCCCGCTGACTCACCCGCTGGAGGACATGTTGCAGTTTTCGCTGCGCGTGGAACAGAATGAGTTCGGTGATCTGGACAGCAACCAGCATGAAGCGCAGGTGCGCCGGGAACGACGCTATGGCAGATGGATACTGAGTTATCACCTGCGAGCACTGAATGAGCGCTGGGATGCGGCGACCGTGCAGGGCGACGAAGACTATCTGTTGCCGGGTTTCACGGTTTCGCACAAGTCGCGAGAGGGGTCGCCGGTCAACCCCGACCGCGGTTTCAGCCAGTTCTATGAGGTGGAAGCCACCTCGAGTCAGCTCGGTTCCAGTATCGATATGACCCGGCTTTACGCCAATTGGGTGCATGTCATGCCACTCGGCGAACGGGGCCGCCTGGTCAGTCGTGCCGAGGCCGGTGCGGCGCTCATTGGGGAGGGGCAGCGGGACGATCTGGCACCGTCGCTGAGCTTTTTCGCCGGTGGCTCACAGAGCCTGCGCGGCTACGGGTATCAATCCATCGGCAATACGGTTCCCGTCATGTTGCGCAACGGAAGCGAGGTTGACTACGTGCTCGGGGCCGATCGCCTGGCACTGGCCAGCCTCGAGTACCAGTACCGGTTCCTGCCGGACTGGCGTGCCGCCGTGTTCGTGGACGGGGGTGACGCCTTCGATGAGGGTGAGTTCGAGGCGGTGATCGGCGCGGGCTTCGGGCTGCATTATCTGACCCCGGTGGGCGCCCTCAAGCTGGAAATCGCCAACAGCGTCAGCGAGGACAACCCGGACTGGCGTTTCCACATCAATATCGGAGCTGAGTTTTGAAGAAGCTGGCGGCTGTATTGAGCGCTGTCCTGCTGATGCTTGTCATCGCGGTGCTGCTGCTGCCGTTCAGTGCCAGCGGCACACGGTTTCTGGTGACCTTTATCCCGGCGAGCTCGCCGCTGCAGGTGACCTATGCAGGAGGGCGCCTGGCCGGTGAATTACAGCTGGCGAATCTGCGTTTGACACTCGATGGACTGAAGGTCGAACTTGCGGGTGTGCACACAGAGCTTCGTCCCGCCTGCCTGTGGCAGAGTCTATTCTGTTTTGCCAGGCTGGATATTGATCGTCTGGATGTGGTTGTGGAGCAGGACGATACGACCGATGAAGCGGCTACCGAAGCACCCTCCACCGAACCAGTGCAGCTCCCGGTGCGCTTGCGAGCACCCGGCGTGCGTATAGCCGAAACCCGCGTGCGCTGGCCCGGAGGTGTGTGGCAACAGGCCGCTTCCGAGCTGGATATTGAGCTGACCCCGGAGGGGGTGTACCTGGGGTCGGCAATCCTGCGCAACGCCGAACTCGCCCTTGAGACAGCAGCGCCCTCAGCGTCTGGAAAAGAGCCATCAGCGCCTGCAAGAGAGCCCTCAGCGCGGGTAGCCCTCAAGCTGCCCGAGCTGCGGTTGCCGCTTACGCTGGCCGTCGATACGCTGACGCTGGAGCAGCCGCGCCTGCGGCTGGGCGATGACATCACACAGTTCGAAGCCGTGCGTGCCGCCGCCCGCTGGCGTGGCGAACAGCTCGAGATCGAAACCCTGGAGCTGGTCCAGGCGGAGCTCGGTCGTTTTGCCGCCAGCGGCCACGTCAACATGACGGGCGGCTGGCCACTGCAGCTGGCCTTGCGCGCCGACCTTACCTGGGCGGAGCTGCCCACTCAGTTCAGCGCACGAACGTTACAGCTCGACCTGTCCGGCGATGCGGGTGACCTGCAGCTTGAGCTGCTCTCACCCGGGCAGCCGCGCCTGGCGCTTTCCGGCGCAGTCGACCTGCTTGCACCTGAGCTGCCTTTCAAACTCTCGGCTGTGCTCAATGGGGAGGAGCCACTGGGGCTTGCAGAGGTTGAGGGGGTGCCAGCAGCGTTCGCCGAAGCTGCGGTGGCGTGGCCCTTGGAACTGAGTGCCACGGGTAGTCTTGAGGCCCAGGCGCTCACGTTGCGGGCGCAGCTGCGTGAGCTGGGCTACGAGTCGCTGGATATCATGCTGTCAGCACGTCACACCCCCGGCAGCCTTGTGGTCGACAAGCTGCAGCTAGACGGGGCGAGTGCCGGCAACCTCTCTGCATCAGGTGTGCTGGACTACGGCGATGCAATCGCCTGGCGGGCCGTTGTGGAGACGCCCGGCCTGCAGATGCCGCGCTGGAGCGATTACCTGTTCGGCTCACTGTCGGGCGGTTTCGCAACGAGCGGTCAGCTAGAGGCGCAGAACTGGCGGGTCGTACTTGATGATGTTGACCTGTCGGGCGACATCAATGGGCTTCCGGCGCTGGTTGAGGGGGGGCTCACACTGGATTCCGCTACGCTGGTGCACAGCGGTGCGCTGCGCGCACAGGTGAATGGCGGAGAGATCGATATCACCGCAGACGAGGGTACCGCCGGTGAGGTGCACGCTGAGCTGGGTATAGCCGACTTGAGTCGCTGGTCACGTGACGCGGGTGGCAGTGTGCTGTTAAACGCCGACTGGTCGCAGGCGAGCAATCGTCTGGTGCTGCGGGGGAGCGTGCAGGGTGTTTACTGGAACAGCCTCCGCGCAGACCGCGGTGTGCTGGAGGGCAGCATGGATCTGGGCGAGAACCTGGGCGCGAGCCTGCGCGGTGAGGGCCAGTTGCGCCTGGACCAGGTGGAATTGGCCGGCGTGACACTGGAGGGTTTAGGGCTCAAGTTAACAGGTGGACCCGAGTCCGCAGAGCTTGGCCTGAGCATTACGGGTGACATAACCGGTGAGCTTGAGGTTGCGGCGACTGCCGTTGACGACGGTTGGCAATTCACGGTGCCGCCGACCGAGTTCGCAACGCCCCTCGGCCCGCTGTCACTGGGTATGCCGATTGAGGCGCGTTTGACACAAGCCGGCGGCAGCGTCAGCGCGCACTGCTGGTTGTTACCGGAGAGCGAGTTGTGCCTGGCGGACATTGCGCTGGGCGCCACGGGCGGCTTAACCGGCCAACTGACCGGCGACCTGGCACTGGTTGACGCAGTATTGCCGCAGCAAGTGGAGGCCCGTGGGCCGCTGCAGGCAGAGGTCTCGATTGCCTGGTCTCCCGATGCTGCGCTGCAGGCCGAGGCGCAGCTGACCAGCCCGGGGGGCGCAATTACGCAATTCCACCCCGAAGGGGAGTCTGCCTCGTTCACTTGGGAATCCCTTGCCGTCACTGTGGAGCAGGGCGCTGATGGCCTTGCCCTGGAAGCCGGGTTGCAACAGGACGGCCGACAGCGTCTTGCCCTCAAGGTGGCACTGCCATCACGGCGCGACGGTGCCCTGCAGGGCCTGTTTGCCGTTGACGCCTTGCAGGTTGCGGCGTTGCGGCCTTTTCTGCCGCAGTTGACGCGCATCGATGGTGAACTGAGCGGGCGCATCGAATTTTCAGGTAACCTGCAGAATCCACAGGGGCAGGGCGAGCTGCGGTGGCGCAACGGCCTGGTGCGGCTGGAGGCCAACCCCACCGAGGTTGACGATATCGATGTGCGTATCGCCCTTGATGGCACCACGGCAACGCTGGCGGGCGGCGCGATGGTGGGTGGTGGGCAACTGGCGTTGAGCGGCGATGCCCAGTTCGGTGCCGAGCCGGTGCTGCGCCTGGATATCAAGGGCGACAACCACCGCTTGCTGTACCCGCCGAGTACACAACTGGAAGTGTCACCGGACCTGCGTTTGCGCATTACACCTTCCGGTATTCACGTACGCGGCGAGGTGCGGGTGCACGAGGGGCTGCTCGCGTACGAGGAGTTGCCGCCAGGTAGCGTTACCCTTTCCGATGATGTGGTGGAGGTCGACTTTGCCGGTAATCCACTCGATGCGCACAACCCATTCGGTCTCGATGCCGATTTGCGGCTGCGCATTGAGGACCGCTTCCGGATACGCGGCAAGGACCTGAACCTCACCGTAGGTGGCGACCTCAATCTGCGCCAGGCACCCGAGCGGCCCCTGCAGCTGTTTGGTAATCTCAACATCGTCGGCGGGGAGTTTCGCGCCTATGGTCAGCGCCTGTTGGTGCGTCAGGGGCGAATTGCCTTCAGCGGCGCCCCCGAAAACCCCGAGCTGAATCTGCGCGCGGAGCGTGAAATACCGGCCGAGGATGTGCGTGCCGGGGTTACGGTCACCGGCACTCTGGAGCAGCCGGAACTGACTGTGTACGCGGAACCCTCCATGTCGCAAACCGAAGCGCTGTCGTATTTGTTGCGCGGGCGCGGGCTGGACTCCGGCGCGGGTGCGGACGGCACCGCCATGGCCCTGTCGCTGGGTACCAGCCTGGTGAACCGCAGTGCCCTGGTGGAGGAATTGAACAAGTTACCGGGTTTGCGCAATGTGGAGTTCGGCACAGACGGCTCCGAAGACGACACAGCGGCGACCGTCAGCGGGTATATCGGCGAGCGGATTTACCTGTCCTACGGTGTCGGATTGTACGAGCCCATCAATGTACTCACGGCGCGCCTGTATCTGCAAGCGTGCCTGTGGCTGGAGGTGGTCAGTCGGCTGGAGAGCTCGGTAGACCTCTATTACAGCTTTGATATCGACTGATCGTCAGGCCTTCGGCAGGATCATCAGCTCTACCCGGCGGTTCTGACTGCGTCCCTGCTCGGTGTTGTTGTCAGCGATCGGCTGGTCAAAGCCCACGCCTTGCACCAGCATCCGCGAGCGCTCCACGGCACGGGTTGCCAGATAGTCGGCGACACTGCCGGCGCGCCGCTCGGACAGGGTCTGGTTGAGGGCCCGCCCACCGGTGTTGTCCGTGTGTCCGGTAATACGAAGGGTGGTGTCGGCATACTTCGCCAGTACCTCGCCGACGGAATTGAGCGCCGGGTAGAAGTCTCCGCGCAGGTTGTAGGAGTTGGTTTCAAACGTGATGCTGCCGGGCATGATGAGGCGGATATTGTCGCCTTCCCGGGCCACCTGCACACCGGTACCCTGCAATTGTTCGCGCAGTTTGGCTTCCTGTACATCCATGTAGGCGCCAACGCCGGCACCGACGATGCCGCAGCCAAGGGCCGCGTTGCGCGCGTGTTTCCCCGAGTCGATGGCACCCACCAGCGCACAGACGGCAGCCGCGCCGGCACCATAGGTGGCAGCCTTGCTGGCCTGCTGTTGCCCTGTGTAGGGATTGGTCGTACAGGCGCTCAGCAACATGCTGGCGGTGATGGCGGTAACAAAATTCAGGCGCATGGGGTAATCTCCTCGTCCACTCGGGGTATTGCAGCGTAAACACGCTAGGTCCGACCTGCAAGGCCGGTAAAAGTTGCAGTGCGGTCCGGTTGCTTGCGCAGTTTGAAGAGGAACAGAATGGATCCCTTAACCCAGGGCGCCTTGGGCGCTGTGCTCCCGCAAGCGGTCGCCAACCGGCGTCAGATCGTCACCGCTGGACTGCTGGGGTTCCTGTCGGGCATGGCGCCGGATCTGGATGTGCTGATTCGCTCTGCCGAAGACCCTCTCCTGTTTCTGGAGTATCACCGCCAGTTCACGCATTCGCTGTTCTTCATTCCGCTTGGCGGCCTCATCTGCGCCCTGGTTCTACACCGGCTGATTGGTCGCCGTGGGGGGCTGTCGCCCTGGCAAAGCTACCTGTTCTGCGTGCTGGGCTATGCGACCCACGGCCTGCTGGATGCCTGTACTACCTATGGCACCCTGTTGCTGTGGCCTTTCAGTGACCAGCGCTTCGCGTGGAATACCATTTCCATCATCGACCCGCTCTTTACCCTGCCAGTGCTGGTGCTTATCGCTTACGCGGCGCTGCGGCGCCGGCCCGCGCTGGCGCGTATGGCACTGGTCTGGGTACTGGTTTACCAGGGCCTTGGTGTTTGGCAGCGCGAGCAGGCCGAGGCGCACGGCTGGAAGCTCGCAGAGTCGCGGGGCCATGTGCCGCTGCGTCTGGAAGCCAAGCCAAGCTTCGCCAATATTCTGGTGTGGAAGATCGTGTACGAGACAGACAGTCACTTCCATGTGGATGCGGTGCGCACCTGGCCATCGGTAGTTGACTACCCCGGGGGCAGTATCGCACGTCTGGACGTGGCGCGTGACCTGCCGTGGTTGCAGGATGGTACCCAGCAGCGCGCGGATGTCGAGCGTTTTCGCTGGTTCAGCAACGGCTACGTAGCGCTGGACCCGGCAGTGCCCGGGCGCATCATTGATGTGCGCTATTCCATGCTGCCCAACGAGATCAACTCGCTGTGGAGTATTGAAGTACGACCGCAGGCGACTGCCGATGACCACGTGAGCTACCGTATGCATCGCAGTGGTGGCCGCGAGCAGGCGAGTGAGTTGTGGCGCATGCTGCTCGGTGAAGCGGCATCCGCCGCCACCACCGAGCGCGGTGGGTCAGGCCTGGAGTACGGCGTCGGCGGCGACTAGCGCGGCACCCGTATCGGTCGCAAGACCCTGTTGTTGCAGGGCGGTCGACAAGGCAGTCAGGCACAGAATGACGTTGCTGCGGCTGCAGGCCTGGCCCATCAGGCCGATGCGCCAGGTCTTTCCGGCAAGGGCGCCGAGCCCGGCACCGATCTCCAGGTTGAAATCCTGCAACAGCGTCTGCCGCAGGCGGGTATCGTCGATGCCCTCGGGAATCCGCACCGCGTTCAGCTGCGGCAGCCGATGTTCGGCCGCAACCGCCATCTCCAGGCCCAGGGCGCCGAGACCGGCGACGAGCGCCTGGTGGTGCAGCCGGTGCCGCGCGTGCGCCGCCTCCAGGCCTTCTTCCCGGAGCATCAGCAGGGCTTCATGCAGGGCGTAGAGCAAATTGATCGGCGCCGTATGGTGATAGGCGCGTTTACTGCTGCCGCCCCAATAGCCCATAACCAGCTGCATATCGAGAAACCAGCTCTGTACCTTGTGGCTGCGGTTCTGAATGCGCTCTACCGCACGCGGGCTGAAGGTCACGGGCGACAGGCCGGGTATGCAGGACAGACACTTCTGGGTGCCGGAGTACACGGCATCGGCTCCCCAGGCATCGACCTGCAGTTCAATACCGCCGAGGCCGGTGACGGAATCGACAATGCTCAGTGCGCCGTGTTTCCGTGCCAGGGCACAGAGTGCGGCGACATCACTGCGTGCGCCCGTAGAGGTCTCGGCGTGCACGAAAGCCAACAGCGAGGCTTCCGGGTGGGCGGAAAACGCGGCTGCAACCTTGTCTAGGCTGACGGGCTGTCCCCAGTCGTCCTCGACCATGATCGCGGTCGCCCCGCAGCGCTCGACGTTTTCCTGCATGCGGCCGCCAAAAACGCCGTTGCGGCAGACGATGACCGAATCACCGGGCGACACCAGGTTGACGAAACAAGCCTCCATGCCCGCGGAGCCGGGTGCCGAAATCGGCAGTGTCAGCGCGTTGTCTGTTTGAAAGGCGTACTGCAGCAGGCCTTTCACATCGTCCATCAGGTTGACGAAAAGCGGGTCGAGGTGGCCTATCGTGGGCCTGCCCAGGGCGCCCAGTACGCGTGGCGACACGTCGGACGGGCCGGGGCCCATTAAAACCCGGTGGGGCGGAAAGAAACTTTGGGTCATGGTGGGGTTACTCCTTCTCAGCCGCGGCGACTTTCGGTTTCGCGGCGCACCTTGGCCTGGGCGGCAGCAATGCGCGCCACGGGGACACGGAAAGGGCTGCAGGAGACGTAATCCAGCCCCAGGTCGTGGAAAAACTGTATGGAGCGCGGGTCACCCCCGTGCTCGCCACAAATGCCGTACTTGATGCCGGGCTTGCGCGCGCGACTTTCCTGCACCGCCAGTTCCAGCAGACGCCCCACGGCGCGCTGGTCAAGCGAGACAAAGGGGTCGCTCTCCACCAGTTTTTTCTCCAGGTACATGGGCAGGAATTTGCCCACGTCATCGCGGGAGAAGCCGTAGGTCATCTGGGTGAGGTCGTTGGTGCCGAAACTCATGAATTCCACTTCAGGCGCCAACCGGTCAGCACCGAGGGTTGCCCGTGGCGTTTCCATCATGGTGCCGATCTTGTAGGGTACGGAAACGTGTTTTTCTTTCATGACCGCCTGAATACCGCGGTCAATGATTTCGCTGATGAGACGAATCTCGCGCACGTTGACCACCAGCGGAATCATGATTTCCGGCAGGGGCTTGAGCCCTTCTTCAATGGCCCGCACGGCGCCACTGATGATCGCCTTGACCTGCATTTCGGTAATTTCCGGGTACACGATGGACAGCCGGCAACCGCGGAAACCGAGCATCGGATTCACTTCCTTGAGGCTCTCGGTCATCTCGCGAATTTTCTCCACTGGCTTGCCGATACGCTCTGCCAGTGCCTGCATATCGGCCTCATCGTGCGGCAGGAACTCGTGCAGCGGTGGATCCAGCAGGCGCACGGTCACCGGCAGGCCATCCATGACCCGGAACAGGGCCAGCATGTCCTCTTCCTGAAAGGTTAGCAGGCGCTGCAGGTAGCGCTGCCGCTCTTCCTTGTTTTCAGCGAGGATCATGCCGCGCATCTGGTCAATGCGCTCTGCGTCGAAGAACATGTGCTCGGTGCGGCACAAGCCGATGCCTTCGGCGCCCAATTCGCGTGCCTTGGCGGCATCCTCTGGCGTTTCGGCATTGGCGCGCACCTTCAGGCGACGGTGCTGATCGGCCCAGGAGAGCAGGATCTGGAAGTCCTCGCTACTGCTCGCTTCGGTTTTCGGCACGTCGCCCAACATCACCTCGCCAGCCGTACCGTCGAGGGTGATGATATCGCCGCGGCTCATCACGACACCCCCGGCGGTTGTTGCGGTGCCTTGCGCATAGTTGATACTCAAGCCGCCGCAGCCGGTGATGGCACAAACACCCATGCCTCGCGCAACCACCGCGGCGTGCGAGGTCATGCCACCTAATTCGGTGAGAATACCCGCGGCGACCTTCATGCCGTGGATATCTTCCGGCGTGGTTTCCCGGCGCACCAGAATCACGCTGGCACCTGTAGCCGCGACCTCAACCGCTTCCTCGGCAGAGAACACCACGCTGCCGGTGGCGCCGCCGGGGCTGGCGGGCAGGCCGGTGGCAACAATGTCCGTTTTCTGTGCCGGGTCGACCATGGGGTGCAGGAAAGACTCGACGTGTTCGGGTGATACCCGCATCAGGGCCTCACTCTCCGAAATCAGCTCTTCGCGCACCATGTCCACCGCAATCTTCACCGACGCCCGCCCGGTGCGCTTGCCGCTGCGCGTCTGCAGCATGAACAGCTTGCCTTCCTGCACGGTGAACTCCAGGTCCTGCATGTCGCGATAGTGCTTCTCGAGCAGGGCCTGAGTCGTGAACAGCTCGTCATAGACGTCCGGCAGCCTGTCTTGCAGGGCAGACACCGGCAGCGGCGTGCGAATGCCGGCCACAACGTCTTCGCCGGCCGCGTTGAACAGGAACTCGCCAAAAAAGTCGTGGTCACCGTTGGAGGGGTTGCGTGTGAACGCCACACCGGAGCCGGAAGTGTCACCGAAGTTGCCGAACACCATGGCCTGCACGTTAACGGCCGTGCCCAGTGTTTCGGGAATATTGTTCATTTCCCGGTACACATAGGCGCGCGGGGTATGCCAGGACAGGAATACCGCTTCCACGGCAAGCTTCAACTGGACAAACGGGTCTTCCGGGAAGTCCACCAGCGTTTTGTAGATACGGATGATTTCCTGCCAGTCTTCGGCGCTCATGTCGACGTCGTTGGGTTTGCCGTGGGCGGCCTTGTATTGCTCGATTTCGTGCTCAAAGCGTTCGCCATCGGCCTCCAGAACTACATCGGCGAACATCTGGATGAAGCGCCGGTAGCAGTCATAGGCAAAGCGCGGGTTGCCGGTTTTCCGCGCCAGGCCTTCAGCAATTTCGTCGTTCAGTCCCAGGTTGAGAATGGTATTCATCATGCCGGGCATGGACACCGGTGCCCCGGAACGCACCGAGAAAAGCAGGGGGTTTTCCGGGTCGCCGAAGCGCGCGCCCATTTTCTTCTCTACCAGGTCGAGGGCGACCCGGTATTCCTGCTCCAGCAGCGGCGGCAGCTTGTTGCCGGACTCGAAGTACTCGCGGCAGGTGGGGGTGGTGATAATGAAACCGTAGGGTACCGGCAGCCCCAGTGCGGTCATTTCACAGAGGTTGGCGCCCTTGCCACCGAGCAGGTCTCGGTCATCCTTGCTGCCTTCATTGAACAGGTATACGCGCTTGGCCATGGGCCCTCCGGCTTGTTAAGGGAGTTGCTGTCGGAATTCGCGCGCGAGTATAGCGGAAAAGGGGGAGGGCGTCCCGGGCGGGAAAGCCCCGGGCAGGTCAGCCGCGGCGCAGCAGCAGGTCTCCGAGGCGGTCTACCTCAGCCAGATCGGCCGTGGCGGGTACCAGGAAGAGCTCCTCGCAGCCGGCCGCCTGCGCATTGTCGAGCGCTTCAAGGACTGCATCCTCGGAACTGCGATGCACCGATTCGGCCATCATGGTGGCAATTTCCGAACCTGCGATGGCCAGGTATTCATAGACGTAGTCGTACAGTCTCTGCGCACCATTGTCCGCCAGTGAGCACCAGAATCCGCCCAGTCGATAGGGTTTACTGTCGCGCCCGGCGGCCTCCCAGGCGTTGTCGGCCATCTGGAAGGCGTTGGCCAGCTCGCCTTGTTCGCCATTGCCGGACCAGGCGTATAGGCCATCGGCCCACTGCGCACAGCGGGCGATGCTTTTCGGTCCCAGGGCGCCGGCGAGTAGCTTCGGGCCGCCGGCCTGTGTGGGCGCGGGTCCAATCACGCCGCCGCCGGGGATGACTTCCTGCTGGTTCCATACCTGGCGCAGCGTTTCGACCTGGGTGTCCATGCGGCCATAGCGGCCTTTGAACGGCGCTTCGAGTGCCGCGTAGTCCTTGTCCCTGCCGCCGTAACCGACACACACGTGCTGTACCCGCCCGCCGGAGAGAATATCCAGGCTGGCGACTTCCTTGGCCACTTGCACAGCGCTGTGCATGGGCAGCACGTAGAGCGTGGGGGTAATCATGACTTTACTGGTGCAGGCGGCAGCAGCAGCCAGCAACACACGCATATCGAAGGTCGGGCCATGCACGCGCTCGCCGCAGGAAATACTGTGAAAGGGGCCAGCGTCGACGCGCTGGAACCATTGCAGGTAGTCGTCGCGGGTCAACCCGGCTTTCATGTACGGCAGACAGATTCCAACTTTCATGGTTGTGGTGCCCCGGAAATTAAAAGCGGCATTATGACGCAGACCTGGCCGCCCGTGCCCGCCTGGGTGTACACCTATGTGAACCAGCGCGCTTGAGCAGTGCTCCACAAGCGCATGAAGCGGGCACAGGAACACGGGCAGATACCCCCTTAACGGGCCAGTACGTTTATGCTGTGCAGCGGGTGCCGCAGAGCCACGGAACAGGAACAGAGTCGATGTCGATAAAAATAGATGGCCCGTTTTACGCCCAGTTGAGTGGTGCTGCCGGGGAGGCACGGCGGCTGGCACAGCTGGGCTACGACGGTGTGTACACACTGGAAGGCAGTACCGACCCGTTCCTGCCGCTGGTGCTGGCCGCCGAGCACGCCCCGGGGCTTGACCTGGCAACGGGTATTGCCGTGGCGTTTCCGCGGAATCCGCTGCACCTCGCCTATCAGGCCTGGGACCTGCAGAAATTCAGCCAAGGGCGCTTCATGCTTGGCATAGGCTCCCAGGTGAAAGCGCATATCGAGAAGCGTTTCGGTGTTGAGTTCAACCCTCCGGCGGCTCGCATGCGTGACTATATACTGGCCCTGAAGGCCATCTTCGCCTGTTGGCAGGATGATGAGCCGCTGGCTTACGAGGGTCGCTTCTACCGCCACACACTGATGACGCCCATGTTCAATCCGGGGCCGAACCCGTTCGGTGCACCGCCGGTACTGTTGGGGGCTCTGGGGCCGCGCATGACCGAGGTGGCCGGGGAGGTTGCCGATGGGCTGATCGTGCACCCCTTCAATAATCCGCGATTTCTGCGCAATGAGGCGCTCCCGGCGGTGCAGCGGGGGTTGGCGCTGGCGGATCGACAACGCGAAGACTTCACCCTGCAGATCAATGCCATCGTCATTACCGGTGAAGACGACAAGCAGTTCACTGCGGCGCGCAATGCCGTGCGCGGCTTGTTGGGTTTTTACGCATCCACGCCGGCGTATCTGCCGCCCATGGCGGCCATGGGTTTCGAAGAGCTGCAGCCCGAGCTCAACCGTCTATCCAAGGCGGGTGACTGGGAGGCCATGGGCGAGCGCATTGATGATGAGTTTATTGCGGCGTTTACCACCAGTGGCCACCCTGGTGATATTGCCGCTGCACTATTGGCGCGCTACGGCGACTGCGCGGACCGTCTGGCTATTTACGCGCCCTACGCGGCCCCCGATGGCATGTGGCGCGACATCATTGCGGATCTGAAGCGCCTGCAGAATCCACGGTGACCGTTTTTGCCAGAAAGTCTGGCCTCTACTCACCCTGTATTGGCCGCCGGGTGGCGCTATGATCCAGCCTTGCGGCAGAGGGAGGCGCCAATGAAAATCCAGTTTACTGAGGCTCAGGTTGCATTGCGCGATGAGCTGCGCGCTTACTTTCGCGAGCTGATGACGCCGGCGCTGCAGGCAGAGTGCGAGCGCGACATGGGCGAGGGTGGCGGGCCGCTGTGGCGCGAGGCCCTCGCGCGCATGGGTCGCGACGGCTGGATAGGGCTCGGCTGGCCGGAGGCATACGGTGGCCGCAATCTCTCGCCGATGGAACAGTTCATTTTCGTCGAAGAGGTGATGCGAGCAGGCTATCCCTTCCCGTTTCTCACCACGGAATCGGTGGGGCCTACACTGGCCGAGCACGGCAATGCCTGGATGCGCGAAGAGATCGTACCGAAGATTCTGCGCGGGGAACTGCTGGTCTCCATTGGTTATTCGGAGCCTGATGCAGGTACCGACCTTGCCGCGTTGCGCACCTCGGCGGTGCGGGAGGGTGACGACTGGATCATCAACGGGCAAAAAATGTGGACCTCACTGGCCCACTTCTGTGATTACACCTGGCTGGCCGCCCGCACCGATCCCGATCCCGCCAAAAAGCACAAGGGGATCTCGATGTTCCTGGTGCCCAACAGCGACCCCGGCTGGAGCTGTACGCCCGTGCACACATTGGGTGGTGTGCGTACCAACGCGACCTTCTACGATAACATTCGCGTCAGTGACGCACACCGCGTGGGTGAATTGCACGGCGGCTGGAAGCTCATCACCAGCCAATTGAATCGCGAGCGCCTGAGCCTGATCAATTTTGGCCCCATCTCCGAACTGTTCAATCAGGTGGTGCACTGGGCGCGAGCCGAGCCCGGCGAAACCGGTGGCAGCATCGCCGAGCAGCCTTGGGTGCAGGCAAACCTGGCCCGCAGCCGCGCGCTGATCGAATGCATGAAGTTGATCGTGTACAAACAGTCGTGGGCCATGACCGAAGGGACACTGGCCATGGCGGATGCCTCAGCGGCCAAGGTGTTCGGTTCCGAGGGGTTCATCGAAGTCTACCGTTTATTGGGCGAAATCGTTGCAGAGCGTGGCCTCCTGCGCAGCCATTCCCCCGGGGCTGCTGAGCAGGCTGCGCGGATCGAACGCCTCTATCGCACAGCGTCCATCATCACTTTCGGTGGCGGCGCCAACGAAATCCAGCGTGACATCATTTCAGCGGCGGGGTTGTGGATGCCCCGTGCCAGTCGCTAAGGGGAATTCGCCATGGACTTTGGTTTTTCAGAGATTCAACACGACCTGCGCGGTTTGGCGCGCAGGATTCTCGATGATGCCGTGTCGGCCAGTACACTGGCGGCCTACGACGAGTTTGCCGCGCCGCGCTTTGATCGTGTCCTGTGGCAAACCCTCGTGGACAGTGGCTTGTCGGGTATTGCCGTGGCGGAAGAGCACGGCGGTATGGGGCTGGGATTCATGGAACTCGGCCTGTTTATTGAGGAGCTGGGCCGCAGCATCGCACCCGTGCCGGTGCTGGCGCATTGCGTGGCCGGCATGTTGCCCCTGCAGCAGTTTGCCAGCGCTGATCTGCAATCCCGCGTTTTACCCCCCGCCGCGCGGGGTGACATTCTGCTGACGGGTGCGTTCTGGTCCGGCTCGGCAACACCGGAGCTGCGTGCGCGGAACACCCCCGAAGGTCTGCTATTGACGGGTCAATGCCGCGCCGTGCCATTTGCCCAGCAGGCAGACTGGCTGCTGGTGCCGGTTCAGGTTGCCGCCGGTGTTGCGGTTGTACTGGTGCCCACCGGCGCCGTCGGGGTGCGCAGCAACGCCTTGCAAATGACCCATTTCGAACCTCACGCAGACGTTGAATTCAACAATGTGCCTGTGCCGGAGGCCGACATCGTGCTGGCTTCCGGCGGCGAGGCACTGCTGACCTGGGTCCGGGAGCGCTGCACTGCCGCAGTGTGTGCACAGCAGTTGGGGGCGGCAGATTGTGCGCTGCGTATGGCCGCCGGTTACACCAGTGAGCGCAAGCAATTCGGCGTGCCGGTGGCGACCTTTCAGGCAGTGGGCCATCGCATGGCTGATTGCTACATCGATGTCGAATGTTTGCGACTGTGCACCTGGCAGGCGCTGTCACTGCTGGGCGAGCAGCGTGCGGCAACCACCGAAGTACAGATTGCCAAGATCTGGGCGGGGGATGTCGGGCACCGGGTCAGTTATGCCTGCCAGCATGTGCATGGCGGCACGGGTATTGACCGCGATTATCCACTTTGGCGCTATTGCCTGTGGCTGCGCTTCAATGAGATGACCCTCGGGTCCAGTGCGGCCCAGGGTGCGGCGCTGGGGCAGCGTCTGGCGCGAGGGGAGGGGCTCTTCGACTAGCACCGGCGAGGGGGTACCGAAGTGCAGAATGTACTCCGGTTGTTACGTGCCTTGAGTTACACTGGCACCCATGTTGCTGCGTTTCTCTACGGTTCTGCTTCTGGTGTCGCTGGTTGCCTGCGGCAATACGCCGTCGCGTGAAGCCACCGCCAGCAGGGTCGGTGTCGATTTTGGTGGGCAATGGTCGCTGGACTACGGCATGAGCGACAACCTGCAGGTTAGCCTCAATGTGCTGGTGCGCGAACTGCAGCGCCAGGCCGACCGGCGCGCACAGGCGGCCGGCTCCGATACGCGCGCTGCCACAGCCGGTGTGCTCTTGGGGGGCTCGGGCAGCGACAGCGGGTCCGCTATTATCGGGCTGGCACAAATGGCCGATCTGGTCAGCCGCAGCCCGCTGCTGGATATCACCCAGGATCTTCAGGGCATCCGCGTGCGCCGGGAGGATGACTTTGCCCTCGACTGCGATTTCCACGACGGACGCCCACAAGCGGTAGAAACACCCCTGGGCCGCGAACTCTGTGCCTGGGACGGTCACCAACTGGTTTTCGTCCTGTCCCTGCCCGACGGTCTCGGCATTCGGCATCGGCTCACACTCGGCCCGGATGGCCAGTTCCTGAATATTGCCAGCACGGTGAGTTCGGACCGTGTATCCCAACCCTTCACGCTGAACCGCGTCTATCGCCGCATAGAGCCGGGCGCGCAGGGCTTTACCTGCCAGCAAACCCTGACACGAGGCACCGTGTGCACAACCGAAACCGAGTGAAACGGGCGAGCCTGCTACTGTCTGTTGCGCTGTGCCTCTGTGCTTGTGCCACGGCGCCACCTGAGCTGGCGTCGGGCGCTGAACCCGCGGCCGCGGGCGATACGACGCCCGCCGTGGGGAACGTCACCCTGGAAACCGTGTCATCGCCCCTCACACCCGCACTCGCTTTGGTGGTCGCGAGTTTTGACCCCGGTCTACCCGCATCCACCGTGGGGCTCAGCCGAGCAGGAATTTTCCCTGAAATCCGCAGGGCCGAGGCGCGCTTCATGCCGGTACTGCTGCGCCAGGTGCTGCAGACCAGCAATGCCTGGGGTCCGGTGCGCGTGCTGCCGGAGCCGCAGGCCAGCGCCGAGCTGCAGGTAGACGGGCGTATTCTGCACTCTGATGGTCATCTGCTGGTTTTGCAGGTGCGCGCTGTTGATGCTGCGGGCAGGGTGTGGCTGGACCGGCGCTACCGGGATGAGTCACAGCCGGGGGACTTTACCGCCAGCGGCACCGAGGACCCGTTTATCGATCTGTATCGCCAGGTGGCAAACGATCTGCTGGCCGCGTACCGCCAGCGGGCGAGTACGGAATTGGCACAGCTGCCGGTCATTGCCCTGTTGCGCCAGGCCCGCGATGTGGCGCCGGCCGCGTTCACCGGCTATTTGGGCGAAGATGAGACGGGGCTCAGCCTGCGTCGCGCGCCGGCAGAGGACGACCCCATGATTGCGCGCGTGCAGCGCATCCGCGATCAGGAATACCGTTTTATCGATGCGGTCGACCAGCAATATGTCGATCTGTTTGAGACCATGCAGCCCACCTATAATCTCTGGCGGCAGTTCGGTCGCGAGCAGGCAGAGTACCGCGAAGCGTACGCGCAGCGCCTCGCCCAGCGCGACAAGGCCGGACCGCGCGGCACCTATGCCGCCATGGAGCAAACCTACAACGCCTTCAAGTGGAGCAAGATCCAGCAACAGGATCTCGAAGACCTCGCCCGCGGCTTCAACAATGAGGTGCAACCCACCGTGCTGGAAGCCAGCGGCAGTGTCTACCAGCTGAGCGGCAGTCTCGAGAACCAGTACGCGGAGTGGCGTGATATTCTCGGAGAAATTTTCCGCCTTGAATCCGGTCTGCCCTGAACCGGGCGCATCGGCAAAACCCGGAGGGTTGCGCTAAGCTTGGGCCATGAGCGATAGAAAATCGAACGATGAAGCGGAAAGCCTGCTGGCGGGCTTGATGCGATTCACCGGGCAGGTGGCGGGTGGCACGCTGGAGATCGCGCGACACACCGCCACCATGACCGCGATGTTCGGTGAGGGTTGGGTGCGGCAGATGTTGCTGCACAGTATGGAACCGGAGCGTCTGGAGGCGATGGCAGACGCCGGGCATTTCCTCCGCGATGCCAGAGAAACGGCGGGGCTGTCGTTGAAGGAGCTCGCCGACAGCCTCGGCCTGTCTGACAAATCCGTACTGGAAGAGGTGGAGCGCGGTGACAAGATCATGCCGCTCGAGCTGGTTTTGCGTAGCGCCAGCCTGCTTGCGCGGCACGATCCGGTGCCTTTCCTGATCAAGTTTCTACGCACCTACAACCCACAGCTCGAGCAGGTGCTTGAGCAATGGGGCGTTATGGCGCTGCCCCGGCAGTACGAGCGTGAACGACGCTTTGTGAATCTGTACCGCCAGCACGATGCCCTGCGTGGGTTGAGCGATGACGAGCACGACCGCTTTATCCAGTATATCGATGGTGCAGCGCAGCTTGTGCTGGACGTGATGCAGAAAGAAAAGGCGGCCAACAGCCCGCCAACGCGGGTACCCAAACGGCCGTCGCCCGCGCGCAAACGCACCCCGCGCAAGCGCAGTTAGCCGCGCTTTCCGGTACACTGTGCGGCTCGCGGACATCCCCGGAATATTGCATGCCTAGCCCCACCTCATCCTCTCCCGCTTCGACAGTGCAGCCGGCCAGCGCCAGTCGCCAGTGGTTCGCCACTTGCCCCAAGGGCATGGAAGGCCTGCTCCGCGACGAGGTGCTGGCGCTGGGCGCAGACAGCGCGCGCGAGACGGTTGCGGGGGTATATTTTGCAGGTCCACTCGCCATGGGCTACCGCGCCTGCCTCTGGTCGCGGCTGGCCAATCGGGTGTTGCTCCCTCTGGCGAAATTTGAGGCGGGGGACGCCGACGCCCTGTATCGCGGTGTAAGCGCGCTGAACTGGCGCGACATCTTTGCCCCGGAGCAGACCTTCACGATCGACTTCACCGGGGAGAACGCACAGATACGCAACACCCAGTTTGGCGCCCAGCGCAGCAAAGACGGCATTGTGGACTGGTTTGTGGCGCAGGGCTTTGCGCGGCCGTCGGTTGACCGGCGCAATCCCGACCTGCGCTTTAACGTGCGTCTGTCGAAACACGGCGCGTTGCTGGCGCTGGATATGTCCGGAGGTAGCCTGCACCGGCGCAACTATCGCTTGCAGGCGGGCGCAGCACCGCTGAAGGAAAACCTCGCCGCGGCCATTTTGCTGCGTGCTGATTGGCCGGGCATGGCAGCTCGGGGAGGCGCGCTGATCGACCCCATGTGCGGCTCTGGCACCCTGCTGCTGGAGGCGGCCATGATGGCCGCTGACATTGCGCCTGGCCTGGGCCGTGAACGCTTCGGGTTCGAGCGCTGGCAGGGGCACAACGCGCCGCAATGGCAAGCGCTGCTGACGGATGCGCAGGCGCGCGCCCGGCGCGGCAGGCAGGTGCAGCTGCCGGAAATACGCGGTTATGACGCAGATGCGAGCGTGATTCGTCGCGCGCAGGAAAACATTGCACGCGCCGGCCTGCAGGACGCCGTGCGGGTCAGTTGCAAGCCCCTGGCGGAGCTCAGCAAGCCCTCGCACCGTCCGCTGCCGCACGGCCTGGTGGTCTGTAACCCCCCTTACGGCGAGCGGCTCGGAGACCGCGAAAGCCTGCCTTATCTCTACCGGCAGCTGGGGGAGGCATTAGTCCGTGAATTCAGTGGCTGGCAAGCGGCAATTTTTACCGGGGACAAGGGCCTGGGGCGCGCCACGGGGTTGCGCAGCCACAAGCAGTACACCCTGTGGAATGGCGCGCTTGAAGCCTCTCTGCTCTTGTTCGACCTGACCGACAACCGACTCAGCGAGCACTCGCCGGGTGCGCCCGGCCAGGCGGCGTCACCGGCTGGCAGCGCGGAACCGGCAACGGAGGAGGGCGAGCTGTCCCCCGGTGCCACCATGTTTGCCAATCGCCTGCGCAAGAATCGACGCCGTTTTGCGGCCTGGGTGAAACGTGCGGGTATTGAATGCTACCGGCTGTACGATGCCGATATGCCTGAATACGCTGTCGCGGTCGACCTCTACGGCGACCGGGTGCATGTGGCGGAGTACCAGGCGCCGGCAGGAGTCGATCCGGAGGCGGCGGCGGCGCGTCTCGCGGAGATACAATCAGCGGTGCCGCAAGCACTGGGCGTGGCGGCGTCCGATGTCGCCTACAAAGTCCGGCAGCGCCAGCGAGGCGACGAACAATACGGTAAGCAGGGTGCGCAGGGGGAATTGCTGACCGTGCGCGAAGGGGCTGCAAGGCTGCTGGTGAACCTGCGAGATTACCTGGATACCGGGCTCTTTCTGGATCATCGACCCCTGCGGCTGCGATTGGGGAGCGAGGCCGCCGGTTGCGACTTCCTCAATCTGTTCTGCTACACCGGCACGGCTACGGTGCACGCGGCGTTGGGCGGGGCCCGCAGTACCACCAGTGTGGACCTCTCCAACACCTACCTGAGCTGGCTGCGCAAGAACCTGGCGCAGAACGGATTGGACGAAAGCCGTAACCATATTGTGCGTGCCGACTGCCTGGCCTGGCTGCAGGACTGCAAGCAAAAGTTCGACCTGATCCTGCTGGACCCACCGTCCTTTTCCAATTCGCGCAAGGTCGAGGCCAGTTTTGACGTGCAGCGTGATCATGTACCCCTGGTCCGGGCGGCCCTGGCCTGCTTGCGTCCTGGTGGCACGCTGTACTTCTCCAATAACCGCCGCGGCTTTCGTCTCGATGCCGAACTCGCGCACAGTTTCACCTGCGAGGATATCAGCCGCGCAACGCTGGACCCCGACTTCCAGCGCAACCCCAGGATTCACCAGTGTTGGCGTATTACCCTGCCGGAAACGGCGAAGACAGAAAACCCCTGGGCTCGCCGGTAAGTGCCTGCAAACACGAAAATTTTTCTGTCCACACGCCTTGACTCACACCGTAGCCTTTGGTAACGGCAAAACCATTTCTCGAAGTGACCTTATTAATACTGGCTATCATATTGATATATAAAGTTTATTTACTAATTTCCATCGCGGGATTTGGGTTCGGCAGGTCAGCCTGGCGGTTGCCGTCGCCACAGAGTGTCCCCAGAGTTATCCACAGGCTCCCCTGTGGATAACCTGTGCCCAGCGTGCCAGAGCCGGCTCGGGCAATGTTGCAGCGTGGGTCTCCGGGTCGGCCTTCGAGTGGATATGCAGGGGAGGTGCATGTGCCCAGGGTCCTGATTGTTTACCACAGCCAGAGCGGAGCCAGCGCCCGCCTCGCGGCGGCGGCTCGCGCCGGCGCGGAAGGCGCGGGTGGTATCGAGGTTGTGCTGTGCAGAGCCTGGGATGCCGGCGCCCGTGAGGTGCTGGCCGCCGACGGTTTGTTATTGGTGGCGGCAGAAAATTCGGGCACCCTCAGCGGCGGTATGAAGGACTTTCTCGACCGCACCTTTTATCCGGTGGGCGAGCGAGGCAGGGTGTTGCCCTGCGCCCTGTTATTGAGCGCGGGCAACGATGGCCGGGGTGCGCGGCAGCAGGCCCAGCGGATACTGTCGGGCTACCCCATGCGCGAGGCGCTGGAGCCCTTGATATGCCGCGGCCCCGTGACCGCGCGGCTGGAAGCGCTGGCGCGGGAGTTCGGTGAGGGCTTTGCCGCCGGTTTGGAGATGGGAATATTCTGACGATGAGCGTGGTGGGAGAACAGGGATGACAGGGGAAAACGGAAGCAGCGCCCAGATACCCGCGGGCTTCACGCGGCTGCCCGAGGGCCTGGGCTACACGGACACACTGCAGCCCTGTTATCGGCGTATCAGTGACGCCGGGGTAAGTTTCGGCCTGGTCGTGGCACAACAGCACTGCAACGTGATGGGTATCTGTCACGGCGGCGTGCTGTCAACGCTGGCAGATATCGCTGCAGCCACCGGCGTGAATCAGGCGTCCGGTCGCGGCGCGGGAAGCCCGACCATTAACCTTGCGCTGGATTTTGTCAGCGCGGGTAAACTCGGGCACTGGTTGCAGGCCGATGTGCTGCAGGTCGACGTCAAACGGCGTTTCGGGTTCAGCAGCGGCCTGATCAGCGGCCCCGGTGGTGTTGTGGCACGCTTCAACGGAACCTTCTATCTGCCTGAACATGAGGGTATCTGGAAGCGCCCGGCGCCCGCTGATGGCTTGTTGCCTGCGGAGTGATTCGCGCAGTCAAGCACGTGCATCCCCGTCTCAACCTTCCAGGATAGAGATAAAGGCCTGCGCCGCGCGTGAGAGGCTGCGCCCGCGGTGATAGACCAGCCCCAGGGTGCGCTCCAGCGCAATTCCCTGCACCGACAGAACGTGTAGCTCATCGCTCAGCATGGTCGCGGGCAGGACGGTCCACCCCAGCCCTACCGCCGCCATCATGCGAATGGTTTCAAGATAGTTGGTCGCCATCGACACCCTGAGCGCAAGACGGTGCTCGGCAAACAGGCGTTTCACGATCTGCCCCGTATAGGTGTTGAGACCGGGCAGGATGGCCGGGTGCAGGGCCAGGTCGGGCAGACTGCAGTGCTTTGGGGCACTGGCCAGAGGATGATCGGCAGCACACATGAACACCAGCGGGTCGCGCCAGACCGGGCGCGCCACCACGCTGTCGTCGACCTCGGGTGCCAGGGTCACCACCGCGAGTTCCGAGCGGCCCTGCATGATGAGGTCGTAGGCCTGTTCGGAGTCTGTGAATTCAATGTCGATGTGGGCACCCGGGTGCGCTTTGCTGAAGGCGCTGAGAACCGGCGGCAGTCGGTGCAGGCCTATATGGTGGCTGGTCGCCAGGCGCAGCTCACCTGCCACCTCGCCCGACAGGTCGCGCACCGCACGCTCGGCGCCCAGCAGTTGCTGCGTGATAGCCCTCGCATGAGGCAGCAGTGCCTGGCCGGCTTCCGTCAACGAGGTGTGTCGACCAATGCGGTCAAACAGGGCGCTGCCCAGGCCTTGCTCCAGCAAGGCGATGCGCTTGCTGACGGCAGGCTGGGTCAGGTGCAGGCGCTCGGCCGCCAGAGAAAACGACCCTTCCTCGGCGACCAGGAGAAAAGCCTGGAGGTTCTGCAAATCCATTTGAATTCCTTTCAGGAATGCCGTGGATAAAAATAATAAATTTGAGTAATCGTTCAGTCAACCTTATGCTTGTCACCTCAATGTGATTTCTATGTGGGGGCGGGCATGGCCGGGCTGACACTGTACGACAAACTCTGGCGCAATCATCTGGTAGAGCAGCGCGAGGACGGCTCTGCCCTGATCTATATCGATCGTCATCTTATTCATGAAGTGACCTCGCCGCAGGCCTTTGAGGGACTGCGCCTGGCCGGGCGCAAGCCCTGGCGGCTGGATGCCAATCTCGCGGTGCCGGACCACAATGTGCCGACCTCACGGGAGGAGCGCGCCGGCGGTATCGCCGGTATTCGCGACCAGGTGTCGCGGTTGCAGGTGCAGACACTTGACGACAACTGCCGCGACTTTGACATTGTAGAGATACCCATCAACGACGTGCGCCAGGGCATTGTGCATGTGGTGGGACCCGAGCAGGGCGCAACCTTGCCGGGCATGACAATCGTTTGCGGCGACTCGCATACCTCCACCCACGGTGCGTTGGGAGCCCTGGCACACGGCATCGGCACCTCGGAAGTTGAGCACGTGCTCGCCACACAGTGCCTGATTCAGCAGAAGATGAAAAACCTGCTGGTACGTGTTGATGGTGCGCTGCCAGCGGGCGTGACCGCCAAGGATGTCGCGCTGGCGATTATCGGTCGCATTGGTACGGCAGGCGGCACCGGCTACGCCATCGAGTTCGCCGGAGAAGTGATTCGCGGCCTCAGCATGGAAGGCCGCATGACGCTGTGCAACATGTCTATCGAGGCGGGCGCCCGCATGGGTATGATCGCCGTGGACCAGACCACGCTCGACTACGTGAAGGGCCGTACCTACGCCCCCAGCGGCGCGCTCTGGGATGCCGCGCAGGCCGCCTGGGCTGACCTGCACAGCGACGCCGACGCGGTGTTCGACAAAGTGGTGACACTGCGCGGCGAAGACATCGTGCCGCAAGTGACCTGGGGTAATTCACCGGAGATGGTGCTGCCTGTCGATGGCCATGTGCCGGACCCGCAAGGCATGGACAACGCGACACAGCGCAGCGCCGCGCAGCGCGCCATTGAGTACATGGGGCTGACGCCGGGCATGGCGATTACTGATATCCGTCTTGATCGCGTGTTTATCGGCTCCTGCACCAACTCGCGTATTGAAGACCTGCGCGCGGCGGCTGCGGTGGTGCGCGGGCGGCAGGTTGCTTCCAGTATCAAGCAGGCGTTGGTTGTGCCCGGCTCCGGCCAGGTGAAGGCACAGGCCGAGGCCGAAGGCCTGCACGAGATATTTCTCGCGGCGGGCATGGAGTGGCGCGAGCCGGGTTGCTCGATGTGCCTGGCGATGAATGCGGACAAGCTGGGGGCGGGGGAACACTGTGCCTCCACCTCGAACCGCAATTTTGAGGGGCGTCAGGGGATTGGTGGGCGCACGCACCTGGTCAGTCCGGCGATGGCGGCGGCTGCCGCTATCGCCGGGCATTTCGTTGACATTCGCACCCTGCAGGAGTCCACACAATGAAAAGTTTCACCGTGCTGGAGGGGCTGGTCGCGCCGATGGATCGCGCCAATGTCGATACCGACATGATCATCCCCAAGCAGTTTCTCAAGTCGATCAAGCGCAGCGGTTTCGGGCCCAACCTGTTCGACGAAATGCGCTACCTCGATGAGGGGCAGCCGGGTGAGGATTGCGGCAACCGGCCCCTGAATCCTGATTTCCCCCTGAATCAGCCCCGCTATCACGGCGCGACAGTGCTGTTGGCGCGGGAAAACTTCGGCTGTGGTTCCAGCCGCGAGCACGCGCCCTGGGCGCTTGAGGATTACGGCTTTCGGTGCATTATTGCCCCCAGCTTTGCCGACATCTTCTACAACAACTGTTTCAAGAACGGCATTCTCCCGGTGGTCTTGCCCGCTGCAACGGTTGAGCGGCTGTTCACGGCGCTGTATGCACATGAGGGGTATCGCCTGGAGATCGACCTGGCTGCTCAGGAAGTGCGCACGCCCGCAGGCGAAGTGCTGGGTTTTGAGGTGGATGTCGCGCGCAAGCAGTGCCTGCTGAAGGGGCTGGACGACATCGGCGTGACGCTGGAAAGCGCTGCGCGTATTCACGAGTTTGAGAATCGCTGGCGGGAGCAGTCCCCCTGGTTGTTCGATGTAATTGGTAGAGGGCGGGGCTGAGATGAGTAAACGTATTCTGGTTTTACCCGGTGATTACATCGGTCCGGAAATCATGGCCGAGGCGGTGCAGGTGCTGGAAACGGTGAACCAGCGTTATCAGCTCGGGCTGTCGCTGGAACACGGCCTGCTCGGTGGCGCCGCGATTGATGCACACGGTGTGCCGTTGCCGGATGCCACGTTGCAGGCGGCGCGGGACGCCGATGCGATCCTGCTCGGCGCTGTGGGCGGCCCCAAGTGGGACGCCGTTGAACGGCATTTGCGCCCGGAGCGTGGGCTGCTCGGTTTGCGTTCGCAGCTGGGGCTCTTCGGCAACCTGCGTCCAGCCATTCTTTACCCGCAGCTGGCTGATGCCTCCAGCCTCAAGGCAGAGGTGGTCGCTGGTCTGGATATACTGATTGTCCGGGAACTTACCGGCGGCATTTACTTCGGTGAGCCCCGCGGCATTCGCACGCTGGAGAATGGCGAGCGACAGGGCTTCAACACCTATGTCTACAGTGAATCCGAAATCCGCCGCATTGGCCACCTGGCGTTCGGGCTGGCGCGTCAGCGCGACCGCCGCGTGTGTTCAGTCGACAAGAGCAACGTGCTTGAAGTGACTGTGCTCTGGCGGGAAGTGATGGAGGAGGTCGCTCGCGACTACCCGGATGTCGAACTCAGCCACATGTATGTCGACAATGCGGCGATGCAGCTGGTGCGAGCGCCGAAGCAGTTTGATGTTATGGTAACCGGCAACATGTTCGGCGATATCCTGTCCGACGCGGCGGCCATGCTCACCGGATCGATCGGCATGCTGCCCTCCGCGTCGCTGGATAAAGACGGGCGCGGCATGTACGAACCCTGCCACGGTTCCGCACCGGATATCGCGGGGCAGGGCAAGGCCAATCCGTTGGCCACGATCCTCTCGGTCGCCATGATGCTGCGCTACACTCTTGACGAGGCCGAGGCGGCGGAGGCCATCGAGCGTGCGGTGAGCAGCGTGCTCGACCAGGGCCTGCGCACACCCGACATCGCCGCTGCGGGTCAGCCGGCGGTGTCCACCTGCGAGATGGGCGCCGCCGTGGTCGCCGCGCTTCGCGGTTGAACGTTCACTTTTCCAATTGAGGTTGTTATGAGCAAGCAGTATGACGTTGCCGTTGTCGGTGCCACGGGCGCCGTAGGCGAAACCATGATGTCCATTCTTGAAGAGCGCGACTTTCCGGTACGCACACTCTATCCGCTGGCCAGTGCGCGCTCGGCGGGGAAGACCGTGAAATTCCGCGGCAAGTCGGTGCGCGTCACGGACCTCGCAGAGTTCGATTTCAGTCAGGCCCAGATCGGACTGTTCTCGGCGGGCGGCAGTATCTCCGAGGAATTTGCGCCGAAAGCGGCGGCTGCGGGTTGTGTTGTTATCGATAACACCTCCCATTTCCGCCGTGATGCCGATATCCCACTGATTGTGCCTGAAGTGAATCTGCCGGCACTGGCGGGTTATACCCAGCGCAATATCATTGCCAACCCCAACTGTTCGACGATCCAGATGCTGGTTGCGTTGAAACCCATCTATGACGCCGTGGGTATTGAGCGCATCAACGTGTGCACTTACCAGGCAGTTTCCGGTACCGGCAAGGAGGCGATTGAAGAGCTTGCGGGACAAACTGCGCGGCTGTTGAACGGGCAGAGCATCGAGTGCGAGGTCTACCCGAAACAAATCGCCTTCAATGTGCTACCGCATATTGATACTTTCCAGGACAACGGCTACACCCGGGAAGAAATGAAGATGGTCTGGGAGACGCACAAGATCTTCGGTGACGAGAGCATTCAGGTGAATCCCACGTGTGTTCGGGTACCGGTTTTTTTCGGTCATTCCGAGGCACTGCATATCGAAACACGCGACAAAATCTCTGCTGCTGACGCGCGCAAGTTACTCGAAGGTGCTCCGGGTATTACGGTGGTTGATGAGCGTGCAGACGGCGGCTACCCCACAGCGGTCACCGAGTCGGCGGGCAAGGACCCGGTGTTTGTCGGCAGGATTCGCGAGGATATCTCCCACCCCCGTGGCCTTGATCTCTGGGTTGTATCAGACAACGTGCGCAAGGGCGCGGCGCTCAACAGTGTCCAGATTGCCGAGGCACTGATCCGGGGTTATATTGATTAACCCTTTGCGTTACAACATACTTGCGGTATCTTCGGAGTCGTCATAGAGGGGCTCGAGCCGCAATAAAGATGGCTCAGGGGATGGCAGGGGAGCATAACAAGGCGTGTTTATGGCTCGAAAGAAGCGGTTGGCAGTAGCACTGGCAGCCTTGGGGTGCCTGCAAGCAGGTTCTGTTTGGGCATTGGGGCTTGGCGAACTTTCGCTGAACTCGTTTCTGAATGAACCGTTGCGAGCGGAAGTGGGGCTGCTGGATGTCGGCAATCTCGACCAGGATCAGATTCGTGTTCGGCTCGCGACCGCGGACGATTTCGATCGGTTGGGCATTGATCGTGCGTACTTCCTGACGGGTATCAGTTTTGAAGTTCGCGTCGACAAAAACGGCGGCGGCGCGATCATCCTGACCTCAGAAGATCCGGTGCTCGAACCGTATCTCGACTTTATCGTCGAGGCCCGCTGGCCTTCCGGCCGTCTGTTGCGCAATTACACGGTACTGGTCGACCCGCCAGCATTTGAATCCCAAGGCACTACTGTGTCTGCTTCACGGCTGGTGGCCGAAGCTGAGGCCAGCGCTGAAGTGCCGGCAGAAACGGTCGATTCATCGGGGGAGGGCACGCGGGTCGGCATGCGCGAATCCGAGCTCGCACCCGGGGCAATGCCCGAGCGAAATTTTAGTGCGGGCACCGCGTCCGATCCGGCGCCGGGTGCCCGTTACATGATCCGTCGCGATGAGACTCTGTGGACGATTGCCCAGCGTGCGCGCCCTGAGGGTGTCACGGTGCAGCAGGCCATGCTGGAAATCCAGCGCCTGAATCCCGACGCGTTCATCGACGGCAATATCAATCGCATCAAGGCCGGTTACATTATTTATCTGCCTGATAGCAGTGACGTTGCCGGTGACGCAGATGTCGCAGCCGTGCTCGCGGAAGTGCGGCAGCAAAATGAAGACTGGCGCGCGGGTCGTGCCTCAGCCCCGGCGTCGGCCGGTCCCGCATTGCGCATCTCGGCCGGAGCCGCCAGCGAACAGGGCGACACGGATACGCGTGCGGATGCAGTGCCTGACAGCACCTCCGCGACCGAAGTCGCCAGCGCAGCCGCGGAAGACGCGATGGCGCCGGCAACAGATTCTGCAGACGATGCACGCGCGCGCGCCGCATTTGGCGAGCAGCTCACACAATTGACCGATCGTCTCGATGCGCTGGAGCGCATGGTTGAGGTCAAGGACGCGGAAATTGCAGCTCTGCAGCAGGCTCTCGCCGAGGCGGAAGCGACGCCGGGCAGCGCTTTACCGGCAGACGACGTTGCCGCTGACACGGCAGTGGTCCCTGTGGTTGCACCGGCGCCCGCTGTGGTCGTGCAGCCAGAGTCGCCCGCGCCGCAAGCAGGTAGCAATAGCTATTGGCTCTATGTCGCAGGTGGTGCAGTCCTCGCGCTGCTGGCAGGTTTGTTCGTGTGGCGTCGCCGCCAGGAAGACGACGCAGGGGAGGAAGCGGTGGCAGTGGTGCCCGCTGCGCGTGCGCCGCGCCAGAAAGAGGCCGATGCCTTCGCGGATATTCAGCTGCAGGACCATGCAGTCGAGTTTGACGAAGACGAGAGCAGCGAATCGGCGACGGCAACTCCGTCAGACGCGGCCCCTGTGGATACCGGGATGCAGCGCGGCGGCCAGCGCGGCTACGGTGAGCGCAAGCACGACGAATACGCGTCCGATGTTGACGCGGGCGATGCGCTTGCGGAAGCGGACATTTATATCGCCTATGGGCGCTACGCCCAGGCCATGGACTTGTTGCGCAAAGCCACACTGTCGGATCCCGATAACCCGGCTTACCGTCTCAAGTTGTTGGATCTTGCGGCTGAGACTGGTGATCGTGACCAGGCTGATCAGCAGATGATGGAGTTGCAGCGTATTGGCGACGCCACAAGCATAGCCCGCGCCGAGCAGATACTCAGCGATGCGCGGCTGTCGCCGGTCGACGAGCGCATCGATGCACAGGATGACTTTAGCTCCTCTGCGCCGGGTGAAGCATTCAACGATGGCGGGTTCCTGTCTGATCTCGACGAAGGCTCCGTACCACCGGCAACACCCGCGCGGGCGCCCGCATCCTATGCGCCTGTTGATGACCTGTCCGGGGATTTGCCGGAGTTCGAAGAGCTGAGCAGCCTGGATGGGCGCGATGCGCTGGTCCCCTCCGTGGATGAGGAACCCGAGTTCCTCGACCTTGAAATTGAAGATGGCAGCGCTGATGAACTCGATTTGTCGGCCGATTTCGAGAAAGCGCGCAGTGGTGGTGACAGCAGTGAAGACGATTTCGTGTTCGCCGATGATGGCGACCCGATGTCTACCAAGCTGGATCTCGCGCGGGCCTACATCGACATGGGCGACGACGATGGCGCACGGCAAATTCTCGATGAAGTGATCCTCGGCGGTAGCTCGGAGCAACAGCAGGACGCGCGGGAGTTGCTCGAAAGGCTTGGCTGATTCAGGCATAGAGCAGGCGTTTTCCAGCGCACTGCTTCCCACCGGTACGCGCATCGCCTGCCGTATAGAGTACGACGGCAGTGCTTACCACGGCTGGCAGGCTCAGTTGAAGTCCAGCTCACCCACCGTGCAGGGCGCGCTTGAGCACGCCCTGGAGCGGGTGGCGGTGCAACCCATACGTGTACACTGTGCCGGGCGCACCGATGCCGGTGTCCACGGCCACGCGCAAATCGTGCATTTCGACGCCCCCTGCACCCGCAGCGCCAAAGCCTGGGTTCTGGGTGGCAACAGTCACCTGCCGCCGGATGTGCGTATACACTGGGCACAGCCGGTGCCAGCGGACTTTCATGCGCGCTTTTCGGCGCTCGCCCGACGCTACCGCTATGTCATCGTCAACAGCGCCATTCGCCCCGCCCTGAGCAGTCGGCAATTGACCTGGCAGCGCAAACCGCTGGATGCAGTGCGCATGCACGGCGCTGCGCAGGCACTGCTTGGCGAACAGGATTTCAGTGCCTTTCGTGCCGCAGCGTGCCAGTCGAGTACGCCGTTTCGTTGCGTGCACCATTGTTCCGTGATGCGCCGAGGGGATTTGCTGGTTATCGACATCGAGGCGAATGCATTCCTGCATCACATGGTGCGCAATATCGCCGGCAGCCTGATGGCCGTTGGCTGTGGCGATCAGCCGCCTGAATGGATTGCAGACCTGCTGCTCGCAGGGGACCGCACCCGTGCTGCTGAAACCGCTCCCGCGGAGGGGCTGTACCTTGTAGACGTGCGTTACCCGGCGCAGTTCAGCTTGCCGCCCACCCCGCCGGGGCCCCTCGTGTTGCCGGGTTGAAGACACTGCGCCCCAGGGTCTGCTATCATCCGCGGCCTTCGTCAGGCAATCACCGATCCGAACTGTGGCCAGAACTCTTGTCAAGATATGCGGCATCACCCGCGTTGCGGATGCTATTGCCGCCAGTGAGGCCGGAGCCGACGCCATTGGTCTGGTGTTCTATTCGCCCAGCAAACGCTGTGTGACGCCGCAGCGGGCCGCGGAGATCGTTGCTGCGTTGCCGCCGCTTGTCACGGTTGTGGCCTTGTTCGTTGATGCCGACGCAGAGGAAATCCATAGCACTCTGCAGCGCGTACCCGTAGATTGTTTACAGTTCCACGGTGATGAGCCCCCGCAGTTTTGCGCACAATTCGATCGCCCCTACCTGAAAGCCTTGCGCATGAGGCCGGGGATTGATGTTGGCGCGATCGCGAAGGGCTATCACGGCGCGCGCGGCCTGTTGCTGGACAGTTGGCAGCCCGGTGTGCCCGGCGGCACCGGGCAAACCTTCGACTGGTCGAGCATACCGGCCCGGCTACCGCGGCCACTTGTGCTCGCGGGCGGGCTTGACGAGCACAATGTGGCCAGTGCCATTGCGGCCGTGCAACCCGCCGCTGTGGACGTGAGCGGAGGCGTGGAGAGCGCACCCGGTATCAAGGATGCGGCGAGAATACGGCGCTTTATTGCCGCAGTGCACAGCTGATTTTTTTGCAGGGGAAGATGTCATGACAACGGATCTCAATACGAAAATTTTTGCGTCGGTACCCGATGCAGAGGGGCGTTTCGGGGTTTACGGTGGCAAATTTGTCGCCGAGACACTCATGTCGGCGCTGTCCGAGCTTGAGGCCCTGTATCGCCAGTTGGCCGATGACCAGGAATTCCAGCGCGAACTGGATGAGGACCTTGCGCACTACGTCGGTCGGCCGTCCCCGCTGTACGAAGCGCGGCGCTGGTCGGACCGCGTAGGTGGCGCCCGTATTCTGCTCAAGCGGGAAGACCTGAATCACACCGGTGCGCACAAGGTGAATAACACCGTCGGGCAGGCACTTCTGGCCAAGCACATGGGCAAGCGGCGGGTCATTGCCGAAACCGGTGCCGGCCAGCACGGTGTCGCCACGGCCACGATCGCCGCCAGGCTGGGCCTCGAATGCCACGTCTTCATGGGCGAAGAGGATGTGCGGCGCCAGGCGCTCAATGTGTACCGCATGAAGCTGCTGGGCGCGACGGTTGTGCCGGTTACCTCCGGCTCGCGCACCCTCAAGGATGCGATGAACGAGGCCATGCGTGATTGGGTGACCAACGTCGATGACACGTTCTACATCATCGGTACCGTTGCCGGCCCGCACCCGTACCCCATGCTGGTGCGGGATTTTCAGTGTGTAATCGGTCGCGAAGCGCGGGCACAGTCCCTCGCTCAAACCGGGCGTCTCCCGGACGCTCTGGTGGCCTGTGTGGGCGGCGGTTCCAATGCCATCGGGTTGTTCCATCCGTTCCTCGAGGATGAGTCAGTCGCCATGTACGGTGTGGAGGCGGGCGGTCACGGCGTTGCCAGCGGTGAGCATGCTGCGCCCCTCACAGCTGGTACACCGGGCGTACTGCACGGCAATCGCACCTACCTGATGCAGGATGAGGACGGGCAGATCATGCACACGCATTCCGTATCAGCCGGCCTCGATTACCCGGGTGTCGGCCCAGAGCATTCATGGTTGAAAGACATTGGCCGGGTGAACTATGTCACGGCTGATGATGCCGAGGCACTGGCGGCGTTTCACGATCTGACGCGCACCGAGGGCATTATGCCTGCACTCGAAAGCGCGCATGCGCTGGCCTACGCCGGCAGGCTCGCGGCCACCATGACGCCCGAGCAGACTATCATCGTCAACCTGTCAGGCCGTGGCGACAAGGATATACACACCGTTGCCGATATCGACGGCATCGACTTCTGAATTGCAGATGCACGAGGAGAACAGCTAGTGAGCAAGATAGCCGGGCGCTTCCAGCAGCTCGCCGCCCAGGGCCGCAAGGCCCTGGTGCCCTATATCGTCGCGGGGGATCCCAACCTCGCCAGCACCGTACCGCTGATGCATGCCCTGGTTGCTGCGGGTGCCGATATCATTGAGCTGGGGGTGCCTTTTTCCGACCCCATGTCCGAGGGACCGGTTATCCAGAAAGCCCACGAGCGCGCACTGGCCAGCGGTGCCCGCCTGCGCGATGCGCTGGCCATGGTGGCCACGTTTCGCGAACAGGATACCGAAACCCCGGTGCTCCTGATGGGTTATGCCAATCCGGTTGAACACATGGGTTACGCGCGCTTCGCCGATCAGGCAGCCGCGGTTGGCCTCGATGGCCTGTTGACCGTGGATATCCCACCGGAGGAAGTGGCCGGTGTCAACGCCGAGCTGCACCGCGTGGGCATGGATAATATTTTCCTGATTGCGCCCACCACGCCGAAAGCGCGTATCGAGTCCATCGTCAATCAGGCCAGTGGTTTCATTTATTATGTTGCCCTGAAAGGGGTTACCGGCGCCGGTAACCTGGATGCAGACGACGTGGCGCGGCATCTCGCACATATCCGCGAAGCCACCACGCTGCCACTGGCCGTCGGCTTCGGCATCAAGGATGCCGAGTCCGCCTGTCGTGTGGGCGCCACCGCAGATGGCGTGGTGGTGGGCAGTGCGCTGGTCGATGTCATCGCGCAGGCCGCCGCCGAGGGTGCCAGTCAGGAAGATCTGCTGCGCGTGGCGGCGGAGCTGGTGGCGAGCATCCGCAGCGGATTGGACAGCATCGCTTCCTAGACGGTGCTGCCGGCGGCTATAATGGTGTCACCACAACGGGGGATGCCATGAGCTGGATTGACAAGATACTGCCTTCCGGAGTGCGCAAGGAAGAGGGCGCTCGCCGCTCCAGCGTACCCGAAGGATTGTGGAAAAAGTGCGTCAAGTGCGATGCCGTGCTGTATCGGCCCGACGTTGAGCGCAATGATGACGTCTGTCCCAAGTGTGATCATCACATGCGTATCGGCGCTCGCCGTCGCCTGGATATTTTCCTTGACCGCGATGGTCGCGAGGAAATCCTCACGGATATCGAGCCTGTTGACCGTCTGAAATTCCGTGACAAGAAACGCTATCGCGATCGCCTCTCGGCCGCACAGAAAGCGACCGGGGAGAAGGACGCCTTGATCGCCATGCGCGGCACCCTGCAGGGTATGCCAGTGGTGACCGTCGCCTTCGAATTTGCGTTTCACGGTGGCTCCATGGGGTATGCCGTCGGCGAAAAATTCACGCGAGCGGCCCAGCTCGCGCTCAGCGAGGGCATTCCCCTGGTGTGCTTCTCGGCCTCGGGCGGTGCGCGTATGCAGGAAGCGCTCATCTCGCTGATGCAGATGGCGAAAACCAGCGCGGTGATTGAGCGCATGAAAGTAGCCGGTATCCCCTATGTCTCTGTGATGACCGACCCCATCTATGGTGGCGTATCCGCTTCACTGGCCCTGTTGGGCGATATCAATGTCGCCGAGCCGGACGCGCGCGCCGGGTTCGCCGGCCCCAATATCATCGAGCAGACGATTCGTCAAAAGCTGCCGAAAGGCTTCCAGCGCAGCGAGTTTCTGCTCGCGCACGGCGCCATCGACATGATCGTGCACCGCAACGACATGCGCGACACCCTGGCGCGATTGCTCGGCAAGTTCACCGGGCAGGTGCCGGTGGTGCCCGAGGACACCGAAGACGATGCCAGCAGCGCGGACGCCTCGGGCTCGGTCGAGAGTATCGATCTCACGGATGACTGAGCCTTCGCTGGCCGACTGGCTGGCGCGTCTGGAAGCGCTGCACCCCCGGGAAATCGAGTTGGGCCTGGACAGGGTTGCGTCGGTCGCAGCCCATTTGCAGCTGTTGGCGCCATCCGCACCGGTGATCACGGTCGCGGGAACCAATGGCAAGGGCTCCGTCGTGGGGGCGCTGGAGGCGCTCTTGACGCACAAAGGGCTCTGCGTCGGGGTTTACACGTCGCCCCATTTGCTGCGCTTCAACGAGCGGATACGGATAGGCTCGCGGAACGTGGACGATACGGATATCGTCGCCGCGTTCGAGGCGATTGATGCCGCCAGGGGCAACGTTTCCCTGACCTATTTCGAGTTTGCCACACTCGCCGGACTTTACCTGTTCAAGCAGCGCGATGTGGATGTCGTGGTGCTGGAGGTGGGCCTGGGTGGGCGTCTGGACGCGGTCAACATAATTGATCCCAGCGTGGCGGTGATCACGAGTATTGCCCTGGATCATCAGGATTGGCTGGGCGACAGCCTGGACGCGATCGCGCGCGAGAAAGCCGGCATCCTGCGCCCGGCAATTCCCGCCGTTATCGCCTGCAGTGCGCCGCCGGCCGGGTTGACCGCTGCGGTGGAGGAGAGCGGTGCGCGGGCGCATTGGCTGGGGCAGGCATTCGGCGTAGAGTCTGCCGCGGGGGGCTGGGCAGGATGGTTGGCCAGCGCCGGCGGTGAGCAGCGCCGTCTGCCGGTAATACATAACCCGGCGCTGCTCGCAGAGAACCTGTGTGCAGCGCTGCAGGCACTCGAATGCCTGGCCATATCGGCTTCTGATACGGAGCTCCTTGAGGTGTTACCTGCACTGCAACTGCCGGGGCGGCGCCAGCAAGTCACGGTGGGCGGTGTGCGCGTGCTGCTTGATGTGGCGCACAACCCTGCGGCTGTGGCCAGGCTGGATGACTTCCTTGAGGCAGAACCCTGCGAGCAGAAGACGATTGCGGTATTTTCTGCCATGGCCGACAAGGATATCGCGGCTATGCTGGAACTCATCAAGCACCACGTTGATGCCTGGTTCCTGGCCGATCAACCGGGTAATGCGCGTGCCGCATCCGCCGCTTCGATTGCAGCGCAATTGCGGCACGCGGGGGTGAGTATGATCAGTGTCAGTCGCAACCTGCGTCAGGCGCTGGCACGCGCTCGCAGCGTAGCAGCCCCCGGCGACCGGCTGCTGGTATTCGGCTCCTTTCACACAGTTGCGGCGGCTCTCACCTGGCTGTCGCGGGAACAGGAAAAGGCGTAAGCAGTGAACGATATTCTCAAGCAACGCCTCGTCGGTGCGCTCATACTGGTCGCGCTCGGGGTGATTTTCTGGCCGATCATTTTTGTCGAGCCACAGTCCGACGGCAACATCGAGGACTTGCGCATTCCTCCGCGACCGGAGGTGGATACCACGCCGATTGCCGCACCGGATACCAGCGGCATGCGCGGCTCGCCGGATGCGTCCCTCGATGCGCCGGAGGATAGCGAGCCACTCGTGGATGATGACCTGGGCTGGTCGGAGCCCCCTGCAGTGGCTGCTACGCCGGCGACGGAGAGCGGCGGCGTTGAGGATGCGCGCAAGGCCGTCAGCGAGGCCGTCATCGAGGAGGCCGATGCAGGGCGAGCGCCGCCGCCTGAGCCGGGTGAGACACGGAAGGAGGCCCCGGAGCAGCCCGCACTGGATGCCCAGGGCGTACCCATCGCCTGGATGCTGCAGGTGGCCAGTGTGAGCAGCCAGGACAAGGCGGAGGCCCTGCGGCAGCGCCTGGAAGCGATGGGTGAAAAAGCCTGGGTCGACCCGGTCAGTGTGGGCGGTCGCACGATGTATCGGGTCAATGTCGGCCCCAAATTCGAACGCGCCCGGCTCGACGCCCTGCGCCCGGAGGTGGACACCGAGTTTGGCGTCAAGTCTTTGGTGCGGCGGTATTTACCCTGATGAAGGGCCCGGTGAGCTTTGGTGTTGCGCGCCAAGCTGGTAGACTGCCGGCCCCGCGAGCTCGGCAATGGCAGGCGGCACTGTGCTGAATATTGATGCGTTGACCTGGGTGGATTGGGCTATCGTCGCAATTGTGACCCTGTCCACGCTGCTCAGTTTGCTGCGCGGTTTTACCCGGGAAGCGCTCTCCCTGGCGGGCTGGATAGCAGCATTTGTCCTCGCTTACGTGTTTGCCGGCGATCTGGCGTCACGCCTCACCGGCCTCATCAGTAACCTCACGGCGCGCTACATTGCGGCGTGGCTGTTGATCCTGGTCGGCGTTCTACTGTGTACAGGGCTGATCGGCCTGCTGTTGGCCCAGCTGGTGAGGGTGACGGGATTGGGAACACTCGATCGTCTGCTGGGTACCATTTTTGGCTTTGCCCGCGGCGTGATCATCGTGCTGGTACTGGTGTTTCTCGTGCGCGAGTTGCTGCCACCGCGCGACCAGATGTGGCTGCATCAGGCCTATCTGATGCCGCAGGTCGATGCGCTGCTGGACTGGTCCATGCAGCGACTCGGCGAGTTCAACGCCGGGCGGCTGCCGGCGGTCAGTGTCTGACAAAGAGGAATACGCAGTATGTGTGGGCTGGTAGGACTGGTTGGCAAGGGTAATGTTGCGCCCGATATCTATGATGCTCTGACGGTGTTACAGCACCGGGGACAGGATGCCGCCGGCATAATGACCTGTTACGGCGGGCGCTTTACACAACGCAAGAGCGAGGGCCTGGTACGCGATGTGTTCCGACAGGATCACATGCAGCGACTCAAGGGTCCCATGGGGATCGGCCATGTGCGCTACCCTACGGCGGGCAGCTCAGGCACGGCGCTGGCACAGCCGTTCTATGTCAACTCGCCCTACGGCATCGCGCTGGCGCACAACGGCAATCTGACCAATTCGGAACAGCTCACACGCGAGCTGTTCCAGGACGACCTGCGCCACCTGAACACGGATTCCGACTCGGAAGTCCTGTTGAACGTGTTCGCGCACGAATTGCAGACTCTGGGCAAGCTCAGCCCGACAGCCGACGATGTATTTCAGGCGGTCATGGCCGTGCATCGCCGCTGCCGCGGTGGTTACGCGGCGGTGGCCTTGATTGTCGACTACGGCGTGGTCGGGTTTCGCGACCCGCTGGGTATTCGTCCGCTGGTGATCGGCGTGCGTAAAACCGATGCGGGGGACGAGTATATGCTGGCCTCCGAAAGTGTCGCCCTGGATGTGCTGGGTTTCAGTATGCTGGGTGATGTGGCGCCGGGAGAAGCGGTTTTTATCGACAGCCGCGGTGCCATGCACCGGCGCCAGTGTGCGCAGAACCCGGAGCTGCGTCCCTGCATATTCGAGCATGTATATTTTGCACGTCCGGATTCGCTCATGGATGGCATTTCGGTGTACAAGACGCGCATGCGCCAGGGCGAGGCGCTGGCACGGAAGGTGCTGCGCGAGCGGCCCGAGCACGACATTGACGTGGTGATCCCGATTCCCGACACCAGCCGCATTGCCGGCCAGTCGCTGGCCTCTGAGCTGGGGATCAAGTTTCGCGAAGGCTTCATGAAGAACCGCTACATCGGGCGCACGTTCATCATGCCAGGGCAAAGCGAGCGCAAAAAGTCGGTGCGCCAGAAGCTCAATCCGGTGCCACTGGAATTCGAAGGCAAGAACGTCATGCTGGTGGACGACTCCATTGTGCGCGGCACCACCTGCCGCCAGATCATCCAGATGGCCCGCGACGCAGGGGCCGCCAAGGTCTACTTCGCCTCTGCGGCACCGCCGGTACGCTATCCGAATGTCTATGGCATCGATATGCCGTCGGCCACAGAGCTGATTGCCCACGGGCGCACTGTCGACGAAGTGTGCACGCTCATCGGCGCCGACTGGCTGGTGTATCAGGATCTCGAGGATCTGGTGAACTGCTCCCGTGAAGGCAACAAGGGCACACTGGGCTTTGATTGTTCGGTGTTCAATGGCGATTATCCCACCGGGGATGTGGATCAGGCCTATCTTGAACGTATCGAGGCACTTCGCAACGACGATGCCCAGAGCCGCAGCCGTGCCCGGGTGCTCGCCGAGGGCACCGTGGTGGGCATTCACAATGACGTCAGCTGAGGCAGCATGAACGATTCCAACGACCCGCTGGCAGGCGCCGGACTGGACACCCTGGCAATCCGCGCCGGCATTCACCGCACGGCTGAGGGGGAGCACTCCGAACCCATTTTCGCCACCTCCAGCTACGTCTTCGATTCCGCGGCGGACGCGGCGGCGCGCTTCGCCGGTGAAGCACCGGGCAACGTCTATTCCCGGTATACCAACCCCACGGTGCGCAGTTTTGAAGAGCGCCTGGCGGCTCTGGAAGGCGGTGAGGCCGCCGTGGGCACGGCCTCTGGCATGGCGGCCATTCTCAGCACCTGTATGGCGCTACTGAAGGCGGGCGACCATGTTATCTGCTCGCGGGATGTCTTCGGCACTACAACCAACCTCTTTGCGCGCTACATGACACGTTTCGGGGTGAGTGTGGATTTCGTACCCTTGCTCGCGACCGATGAATGGCGTGCCGCGCTGCGCCCGGAAACGCGCCTGTTGTATCTCGAGACGCCCTCCAACCCCCTGTGCGAGGTCGCCGATATCCGTGCCCTGGCAGACCTCGCTCATGCGCAGGGTGCGCTGCTGGTTGTGGATAACTGTTTCTGTACACCGGCGCTGCAGCGCCCCCTCGCGCTGGGAGCGGATATCGTCATTCATTCGGCGACCAAGTATCTCGATGGGCAGGGTCGCTGCGTGGGTGGGGCGGTGGTGGGCTCGCAGGCCCTGATGGACGAGGTGGTGGTATTCCTGCGCACCTGCGGGCCGACCATGAGCGCGTTCAACGCCTGGGTTTTCCTGAAAGGGCTGGAGACGTTGCGCCTGCGTATGGAGGCACACTCGCGCGCGGCGCTGGAACTGGCCCTGTGGTTACAACAGCAGCCGCAGGTCCAGCGGGTGTACTATGCGGGCTTGCCGGAACACCCTGGACACGCACTCGCTGCCAGCCAGCAGACGGCGTTTGGTGGCGTGTTGTCCTTTGAGGTGCGCGGCGGTCAGGCGGCCGCGTGGCGTTGTATTGATGCCACGCAGATCCTCTCCCTGACCGCGAACCTCGGGGATGCCAAAACCACCATCGTACACCCGGCAACTACGACTCACGGGCGCCTCAGCGCACAGCAGCGTGCTGACGCGGGCATCAGCGACGGGCTGATTCGGGTGGCCGTTGGGCTCGAGGATGTGGCAGACCTGCGCAGGGATTTACAGCGCGGCTTGAGCGCGGCGGGCTGAAGCCGATTATCCTGCGTAACACCTTGCCAGAGCATTGAACAAGGCCAGGAGCAACAGCATGGATATAGTAGGCGCGATTGACAGTGCCGTGGCGGAGGTTGGCACGGCACTGTTGGGCAAAGAAGCGCAAATCAGACTCGCGCTGTGCTGCCTGCTGTCGCGCGGGCATCTGCTGATAGAGGACTTGCCCGGGATGGGCAAAACCACCCTGTCACATGCACTCGCGGTTGTGCTTGGCCTCTCCTATAAACGCGTACAGTTCACCAGCGATCTGCTGCCCGCGGATATCCTCGGTGTCTCTGTGTACAACCGCAACGATGGCAGCTTCACCTTTCACCCCGGCCCGGTGTTCACTCAGGTTCTGCTGGCAGACGAAATCAACCGCACGACGCCGCGCACACAGAGCGCGCTGCTGGAAGCCATGGCTGAAGGGCAGGTAACCATCGAAGGGGAGACCCGCCGTCTGCCCCGGCCGTTTTTTGTTATCGCCACACAGAACCCGATCCACCAGTCGGGAACCTATCCGCTGCCGGAAAGCCAGCTGGACCGCTTCCTGATGCGTTTGCATCTCGGGTATCCCGACCCACAGGCCGAGCGGCAGATGCTGCTCAACACCGCAGCCGGTGAGAACCCCGAGGCCACCCTGCAGCGCTGCCTGGCGCCAGAGGAGCTGGAGTCCTGCCGCGCTGCAACGCGCCAGGTGCATGTGGCGGACAGCGTACTGGACTACCTGCAGCGGCTGGTGGCGTTTACCCGTGAACGCGCCGAGTTTGCTGTGGGGCTATCGCCACGCGGAGCTCTGGCATTGCTCGACTGTGCCCGCACCTGGGCTTTCATGAACCGCCGTCAGCATATCGTGCCTGAGGATTTGCAGGCGGTGCTGGCTGCTGTGGCTGCGCACCGCCTGGTGCCCAGCGGTGACTACGCCGGTGATGGACATGCGCTGGTGGATCTGATGCAGCGCAGTGTGGATGTGATCCGGTCCTGAATCCGGACATGGCAGACGACAGGCAGGCAAACGGGGAGGGTAATGGGTTGCGCAGGCATTTTGGGCGCTGGCTGGCGCGGCGCATTCCACCTGCACGCTCAGTCACGTTGGACCAGCGCCGCATCTTCATTTTTCCCTCTCTGCCGGGGCTGTTTTTTGCGCTGCTGTTGCTGCTCATTCTACTCACAGCCATCAACTATCAGAACAATATGGCCTATGCAGTCGCCTTCCTGCTCGCCACGCTGTTCGTTATCTCCACACTGCACACCTACGCCAACCTGGCCGGGTTGACGCTACATGCGCTCTCGGCCTCGCCTGTATTCCCCGGGCAACGCAGTCAATTCCGTGTGCGGGTGCAGCGTGCTGGCAAAGCAACCCACTACGCCCTGCGCCTCAGGTGGCCACAGGGTAGCGACAGCGTCGTCAGCCTGGTGGATCGGGACAGCTGCGAAGTGACGCTGTATGTTCCCGTCGGGGCCAGAGGCTGGTTCAATCCGGGGCGCCTGTTACTGGAAAGCCGCTATCCACTGGGTTTGCTGCGCTGCTGGACCTGGCTTGACCTGGATCTGCAGGCCCTGGTTTACCCTCGACCCCTGATCACCTCGGCACCGCCGGGGGTCGCCAGCGAACGTCCGGAGGGTACCGCCGTGGAAACTGCAGGCAGCGATGATTTCCACGGTTTCCGCAGCTATCGACAGGGCGATGCGCTGCGGCAGGTGCACTGGAAAGGTGTGGCGCGAGGACACCCGCCACAAAGCAAGGTGTACGGTTCCTATGCCAGTCACAGTGCCTGGCTGGATTGGGAGGCTTTTGCCGATGCTTCCGGCGAACATCGCCTGTCCTACCTGTGCTACTGGGTGCTGGCATTGGAACGTCGGGCTGAGGATTATGGGCTGCGCCTCCCGGGCGTCGAGATAGCCCCCGACTCGGGTGAAGCCCACCAGTCCAGGGTGCTCGCCGCCCTCGCCGTGTTCCAGCTTGCCGGAGGCGGGGGCAAATGAGCCAGACATTGGCCGCCGGGACTCTGATACCGCGCAATGCACTGGTGTGGATTATCATCAGTCAGTTTGCGCTGTTGGCGCCGCACCTGACGCGGTTGCCGCTCTGGTTGGTGCTGGTTTACCTGGCCACGGCGGTATGGCGAATACTGGTTTTCCAGGGGCGCGCGTCATTCCCCGGGCGGGCACTGCGGGCGTTGTTGGCGGTTGCCGGGTTTGTGGCTATCTACCTGAGTTACGGCAACCTGCTGGGTCTGGAGCCAACGGTTGCGCTGTTGCTCATTGCATTTTCCTTCAAATTGCTCGAATTGGTGAAACCCAAGGACGCCTATGTGCTGCTGTTTCTGGGGTACTTCATTTGTGTCATCAGCTTTCTGTTCAGTCAGGACCTGTTGTTGGTCCTGTACGCCCTGTTCACGCTGGTACTTGTGACCACGGGGCTGGTGGCCCTGCACCGGCCGCGGGAAGATCGCTTCCGTCTGGGCAGCGTGCGTCTGCCGGCCCTGATGCTGGCGCAGGCGTTTCCATTGATGCTTGTGCTGTTCTTTCTGTTTCCGCGCATCGGGCCGCTGTGGACGGTGCCAGTGAAGAGTCACGCGGCGAAAACCGGCGTCAGCGACTTCATGAAACCCGGCGATATTTCCACCCTCAGCCAGTCGGGTGAGGTGGCGTTCCGGGTACAGTTCGAGGGCGATATTCCACCCAGATCCGGACTGTACTGGCGGGGCCTGGTATTCAGTGTCCTCGACGAGGGTGCCTGGCGCAGCCTGCGGTACAACGAGCTGCCGGCCGGCGAATTGCGTCAACCCGCGGTGACCCGTGAGGGCAACCCGCTGTCCTATAGTGTGCTCATGCTGCCCACGCAGCAAAACTGGCTGTACAGCCTGCGCTATGCAGAGCCGGAACAGCGTGGCATTCTGCGTACCTCCGACTTCCGCCTGTACTCCCCGGTCGAAATCGAGGAGCAGATGCAGTACAAGGTGCGCAGCTGGCCGGCCACCCCACTTGAACTGGAGCTGTCCGCCTGGCGCCGGCAGACGGAGTTGACCCTGCCAGCGCAGCACAACCCCGCCACCCGCGAGCTGGCACAGCGTCTGCGTCGCGCGGCGCAAGACGATGCGGGGTTTGTCGATGCTGTGCTGCGCTATTTCCGCGAAGAGCCTTTCATCTACACCCTCCAGCCACCGCTGCTTGACACCCAGGATCCCATGGATCAATTCCTGCTGCAGACCCGGCGCGGCTTCTGCGAACACTACGCCTATGCCTTCGTGGTCATGATGCGTGCCGCTGGCGTGCCGGCGCGGGTGGTGGCCGGGTATCAGGGCGGTGAGGTCAACCCGGTGAACCGCACGGTGATCGTGCACCAGTTCGACGCGCATGCCTGGGCGGAAGTCTGGCTTGAGGGCCAAGGTTGGGTTCGTATCGATCCGACGGCGGCGGTCTCTCCCGACCGCATCGAACTTGGTCTGGAAGAGGCGGTTGCCGGCGAGGGCAGCTTTCTCGCCAACTCCCCGCTCTCACCCCTGCGCTATCGCGGCGTGAACTGGGTGAATATGCTGCGCCTGCGCTACGATGCGCTCACCTACCAATGGCAGAGTTGGGTGGTGGGCTTTGACGGTGAGGAGCAGTACCGTTTACTGCAGAACCTGTTCGGCAGCATCCGCACGCCCGTGTTTGCCGGTGTTGTGCTGGCCAGCGGTGCCCTGGTTCTGCTGCCCGTGGCCTGGCTGTTGCTGCGCCGTCGCCGACCTCCGGCCCTGCCACCCGAGCAGGCGCTTTACCTCGACTTCTGTGAGCAGATGCACAAACGTGGCGTGACACGCCGGGCCGGGGAAGCGCCTGGCAGTTTCGGGCAGCGCATTGCCCTGGAGGCACCCGCGCTGCAGGAGTGGGCAACTCAGGTTACCGCGGTGTTTGAGCAGCTCGAGTACAGCCGGGGCTCCGGGGAGCCCGCGGCACATCGTCAGCAACTTGCACACCTGCGACAGCTGTTGCGTCGCGGGCCGCAGGCGCAGTAGGCCTGAGCGTGAACGAGCGAAGGTGATTCTACTGCAATGCGGCCCGGCGCGACCCCGGTTACAGCAACGTGCCGTAATCCGCCTGCAGCTGGTCGAAGTTCAGTGAGGCGATAAAGCGCGAAAAGCTCATCCAGGTAGCAAGCCCGGTCAGATCGGCGAAGTGGGGTGGCAGGAAACGCGGTGCGCTGACCACGCCCTCGTCTATAAGCAGGCGCCAGTCCTTGATGTCCTCCAGCAGAATCTTGCCGCAGAAGAGTACCGGCAACGTGTCCAGCTTGCCTGTGCTCATGGCCAGGCGGAGAAAATTGTAGGTCTGCACGAAACCGCGCATGTAGGCGAGGTCCTTGGTGTACGGCCGGCCCTCCGGTGTACTGCCGCGAAACACCCGCACGGCGATGCTGTAGCTGTCGTCGGCGCTCATGTTGTGATCCTGCAGGTAGTTGAATACCTCCAGGAAGTTTGCGCCGTTCTCGGCCAGTGTGACCGCGCGAACGCGGTTTATCAGCCTGTAGAGCCGCGATGGGCTGGAGCGCAGGGTGAGTATTTCAGTCAGGACCGCGAGCCCCTCCTGCGTCGTGGTGGCTGACGGGGTGCCTTTGCTGAGGAAGGTGCAGGCGGGCTGCGCCGTGCCGTTCAGCGTAGTGCCCAGATGTACCCAGCCTTCATGCACTTCCAGGACATCGATATCCAGCGCGTTGAATACGGCATCGCTGCGGATCTTCAGGTAATCAGAACCCGCCGCGGCATCCGCCGTCATCTGGTCGTTGAGCAGCACACGGATTCCCGCATCTGGAAATGCCTGCAGCAAACGCTCATTGAGCATTGCCACGGCCTCTGCCGCTGGAATTGTCTTGGGCGCCTCCTGCATGGAGGTGTTTTGCAGCAGGTTGATCAGGGTGGCTTCCATGGCGGTGCCGAGGTCGGCCAGCGTAGGGTCACCGGCGTGGAAGACATCGGAGGAGGAGCCGTAGAGGTCCTCGGATATCTGGCCGAATTCGGCCTGTCCCCGAAACTCCAGCATCTGCACCACACTGCGATACTCGCGACACATCCGGCGCATGATTTGCGCCAGTGGGTTGAGCTGGCCCAGTTTGCGCGCGATATCGCGTTCGATTTCCTGGAACTCTGCGCGTTTCGCGCCGGGGTCGAAGTCCAGTGGGTTGTGCTGCTGGTAGAACGCCGCATCCACCCGGGGGAGTTCGCGACAGCCGCTGGCAAAAAACTGGCGCCGTACAGTGCCGTTCCACTTGATGGCATCGAGAATGCGAATTGGCCGTTGGGCCTCAACGATGCGGTCAGACAGCGTTCTCACCAGTGCGAGGTAGTGTGGGTCTGCACTCATGTCAGGCGGTTCCGCGTGGCCTGATTGCGACCACCGCGCGCAGGCGGTTGCCACCAAAGCGGCTCATGGCGGCGAATTCTTCCCGCGCAATGGGTAAATACTGGCAGTCGAGTGGGGCCTTGTTGTCGTCCCGGCTGCCAGCGGGCGTGCCCAGGTCGTCGAGCTCGGGATCGTGGACGTAGAAGCAGGCTTCGTCGTAGCCAGACAGCGCTACCCAGTGCGGCGCCTTTTTGCTGTCCAGACGGTAGGTGGAAATGAGGATAAGGATATTGGCGCCGGCGTTGAACATGGCCAGCAGCCGCTCCTGATCCAGATCCTGGTAGTGAACCGTTATGCCACGTGCGGCACACTGGCTGACAAAACCATCGTGAACGAGGCCTATCACGCGTTTTTTGTTCTCGTCACGGACGCCATCAACGAACAGTGGGCCGGGTGCATTGACCCAGACCTCGGCGTGGAAACCGCGAGCGTGAGCAGCCAGCGCCAGCCCCAGTGGGTGACAACCGCCATGACCGGAGGTCATAAAGATGGTGGTGGCCTCGCGCCAGATCTCGATTTCCTCCAAGGGTGACGGGAGGTATGTTTCATCCAGGCCTGCCATGGCCATCATCAGGGCTGCGGGCCCACAGGTGAAGGGGGTTGTCTGCGCCAGCCAGGGTAATGTGCGCGGGCCACTCTCGGGTTGGTAGGCGCGCACACATTTCTCCATGCGCAGGGCATCGCTGTGGTCTTCGTAGTAATCGTCATAGCGTCCGAACTGTGCGTACCCCATGTGCTCATAGAGCGCGATAGCGGCGGTGTTGCTGGCGGCGACTTCCAGGCGTAAGTAGAGCGCACCGGTGGCGCGGGCATCAATTTCAGCTTGCTGCAACAGTTGGCGCGCTACGCCTCGTCCCTGACGATCAGGGGCGACTGCGAGCGAATATAGCCGCGCGAGGCGGGTGCCCTGACGCAATATCACCAGGCAATAGCCCGCCAGCCCGTCGCTATCGCGGGCCACGAGAAACACGCAATCCGTGCGACGCAGCCAGCGTTTGAAGCTGCGCCGGGAAAGCCGGTCCGTGCGAAAACAGCGGCTTTCGATCTCCAGAAGCCCCTCGAGGTCATCCGGGCGCGCGGCTTCTATCTGCAGCGCGCTCTCGGCTTGGGCTTTTTCGGATGTAATTTTGGCGGGTAACGGCATGATCAACAGGTTCCTCGATACGCGTCAATATAGTGTGTGTCGGCGTCAGCTGTCACGGCTAGCTGCATGGCAGGTTGAAAACTACCAAAACACTGCCTTTGCCTGTTAGGCTGTAGCTTCATAGGCTGGCGCCAAATTCTCCTTGCGTTTGCTCTACAGCGCCTTAGAATCGGCGCCGTTTCAACTACCCTTGTACGCCATGCCGTTGACGAGCAATCGTTGCACCTGAGGTCCTCCCGCCTCTGTGTGCACACTGACAGGAGCCCAGGAGGACTATGACTGATTCAGCACAGCCCACGCAGGATTGGAGTGCAGCGGATAGCGCAGAACTCTATGGCATCAACGCCTGGGGTGCGGGCTATTACAGCATTGCCGACAGCGGCGACGCCCAGGTCACCGTCAACACCGGCGAAGGTGAAACAACGGTTTCGCTGATGGATATCGTCGCAGGCATGCGTGCTCGCAGCCTCGAAATGCCCGCCGTACTGCGTATCCGCAATGTGCTGGACCACCGTATCAAGGTGCTCAACGAGGCGTTTGCCGATGCCATCAGTAGCGGTGGCTACAACAACGTCTATCGCGGTGTGTTTCCCATCAAGGTGAACCAGCAGTGTCACGTGATAGAGGAGATCGCCAACTATGGCAGCCGCTATCATCACGGCTTTGAAGCTGGTAGCAAAGCCGAGCTGACTATTGCGCTGAGCCAGTTGCGCGACACCGAGAGCCTTGTGGTGTGCAACGGCTACAAGGATTCCGAGTTTATCGACCTGGGCCTGTACGCCCGTCGCATGGGGTATCCCTGCTTCTTCGTACTGGAGTCCCTCAGTGAGCTGCGCATGATTATCGAGCGCAGCAGGGTATTGGGCGTGGAACCCCTGATTGGCGTGCGCATGAAGAGCTCGGTCAAGGTGGATGGCCACTGGAGCCAGGACAGCGGCGACCGTTCAATTTTTGGCCTCTCGACTGCGGCACTCATTGCAGTGGTGGATGAGCTGCGCGCCGCCGACATGTTGCACTGCCTGCAGATGCTGCATTGCCACCTCGGCTCCCAGGTGCCCAATATCCGCAACGTGCGCAACGGTGTGCTCGAAGCGTGCCGGTACTACGCCGGGCTGGTGGAAGAGGGCGCGGCCATGGGCTACCTGGACCTTGGTGGCGGTCTTGCCGTGGACTACGAGGGCGCCCGTACCAACAGCACCCACAGCATGAATTATCAGCTGGAGGAGTATTGCGTCAATATCGTGGAGAGTATCCGCGAAACCTTCGACCCGTTGGATATTGCCCACCCGGTAATCATTTCCGAATCCGGGCGTGCCACCGTTGCCTATTCCTCGCTGTTGCTGTTCAACGTGCTCGACGTGCGCAGCTGTGAGCCGCTGGATCTGCCGGCGGCTATCGATGATGATTGTGTGGAACCTCTGAAGCACATCCAGGAAGTACTGCGCGTGGTGGGGGAGGCCAACTTCCAGGAGTGTTACAACGACGCCCTGTTCTACCGTGATGATGTGCGCGACATGTTCAACCACGGCCAGGCCAGCCTGCGCGAACGCGCCATGGCGGAGGATATCTGCCTTGCGGTGCTGCAGCGTATCGCGCAGATTCTACCCGGTGTGGCCCGCGTGCCGCCCGAGCTGGAAAACCTCAGCGAGGTTCTCTCCGACATTTACTACGGGAATTTCAGCCTGTTTCAATCGCTGCCGGATATCTGGGCGATCGACCAGTTGTTCCCGATCATGCCCTTGCACCGCCTGCAGGAGTTACCCAACCGCCAGGCCATGCTGGCGGACCTGACCTGCGATTGCGACGGCAAGATCGATAACTTCTCGCTGCCGGCGGGAACCTCGAAAACGCTGCCGTTGCACGCGCTGCGTGAAAATGAGGACTATATCCTGGGTGTGTTCCTGGTGGGCGCCTACCAGGAAACCCTTGGCGATCTGCACAATCTCTTTGGTGATACCAACGTCGTGAATGTCACCATCAATCCCGATGGCAGCTTCGACTTTGCACGCGAGTTTCACGGCGACAGCATTTCCGATGTGCTCAGCTATGTGGAATACGAGCCGAAGCACATGCAGGAGCAGTTTCGGCAAGTGGCGGAAAGTGCTGTACGCAGCGGGCGTATCTCCGTTGCCGAGCGCCAGGAGATCCTGCGGGCTTTCCGCGATAGCCTGCAGGGCTACACGTATTTCGAGCATCACTGAACCACTCAGCTATACAGGAGCAGGGTTATGTCCAGAGTCATTATTATTGGAGCGGGTGGCGTCGGCGCCGTGGTGGCCCACAAGTGCGCCCAGCTGCCGACTGTTTTTACTGACATCGTGCTCGCCAGCCGCACCGAGGCCAAGTGCAAGGCCATTGCCGCACAGATAGAACGGCCTGTTCGCACGGCCCAGGTGGATGCCGACAATGTCGCTGAACTCACCGCGCTATTGGAGCGTGAGCAGCCTGAACTGGTGATCAATGTCGCGCTTCCCTACCAGGACCTGAGTATCATGGATGCCTGCCTTGCTGCAGGAGTGCACTACCTCGATACCGCAAACTACGAGCCGCCGGATACGGCCAAGTTCGAATATCACTGGCAGTGGGCCTATCAGGATCGTTTCCGCGAGGCAGGCTTGACGGCGATATTGGGCAGCGGCTTTGATCCCGGTGCAACCAACATTTTCACCGCCTATCTTGCCAAACATTACTTTGACGAGATACACGAGCTCGACATCATCGACGTCAACGGCGGCGATCACGGCTATCCCTTCGCGACGAATTTCAACCCGGAAATCAACATCCGCGAGGTCAGCGCGGAATGCCGGCACTGGGAGAACGGGAGTTTTGTCACCACGCCGGCCATGTCCAAACAGGCGCGTTTCGAGTGTCCGGATGCGGTGGGCAACTACAACATCTACCGCATGTACCACGAAGAGCTGGAGTCGCTGAGCAAACATTTTCCCGCCTTGAAACGGGCCCAGTTCTGGATGAGCTTCTCGGAGAACTACCTGAAACACCTGGAAGTTCTGGAAAATGTCGGCATGACGGGGATACAGCCGGTCGAGTTCCAGGGACAGCAGATTGTTCCCATCCAGTTTCTGGCCTCCTTGCTGCCGGACCCCTCCACCCTCGGGCCCCGTACCAAGGGCAAGACCTGCATCGGCTGCATCGTGCGCGGCGTCAAGGATGGCAAGGAACGGGTGATGTACCTGTACAACATCTGTGACCACGAAGCCTGCTACCGTGAGGTGCAGTCACAGGCTATTTCCTACACCACCGGTGTGCCTGCGGTCATCGGCGCGAAGATGATTCTCGAGGGGCACTGGCGTGAGCCGGGCGTCTGGAACGTCGAGCAGCGTGACCCGGACCCCTTCATGTCCGACATGAATCTGTACGGCCTGCCCTGGCAGGTGGTTGAGCTCGACCCCGGCTTCCAGTTGGACGTGGTGCAAGGTCGGGACCTATAGCATGCAGATTCTGCAGTTCACCGATTTCAGCAAGCTGGATCTCGCGCGGCTCCCGTCCCCGTGCTATGTCGTTGACGAAGTCGCCATTGAACGCAACCTCCGGATCCTGCGACACGTGGCGGATGCCAGCGGTGCCAAGGTGCTGGCGGCGCTGAAAGCGTTTTCCTGCTGGCGCCTGGGCGCACTGACCACGCGCTATCTCAGTGGCAGCTGTGCCAGTGGCCTGCATGAGGCGCGCCTCGGGCACGAGCACTACGGCGGGGAAGTGCATGTTTTTGGCGCGGGCTACCACGAGGCTGACCTGCAGCAGATTCTGGAAATTGCACATCACGTGGTGTTCAACAGCTGTGGCCAATGGCGGCGTTTCAGGCCGCTGTGCCTGGCTGCTCAACAGCGTCGCCCCGAGCTGCGCTTCGGCCTGCGCATCAATCCCGAACACTCAGAGGGCGATATACCCATCTATGACCCTTGTGCGCCAGGTTCGCGACTCGGCATCCTGCGTTCGCAACTGGATGTCGACAGCCTCGAGGGTATCAGTGGTCTGCACTTTCACACGCTGTGCGAACACGACTTCCCGCCACTGGCCCGCACCTTGGCAGCGGTGGAGGAAAAGTTTGGCGACCTGCTGCCGCGCATGGATTGGGTCAACTTTGGGGGTGGGCACCACATCACGCGTCCGGACTACCAGGTGGATGAACTGATTGCCTGCATTCGCGAGTTTGCGGCGCGCCATCAGGTTCAGGTCTACCTGGAACCCGGTGAGGCGGTGGCGATTGGCAGTGGGGTACTGGTCAGCGAAGTACTGGACCTCACGTGGAACGCGCTCGACCAGGCGATTCTGGATTGCTCGGCGACCTGCCACATGCCCGACACGCTGGAGATGCCCTATCGCGCCGAGGTCATGGATGCGGATGCGCCGGGGGTATTACCCCACACCTATCGCCTGGGCGGCCTTACCTGTCTTGCCGGTGATGTGATCGGTGACTACAGCTTCCGGCAGCCCTTGCAGGTCGGCCAGCGCGTGGTATTCAAGGACATGGCGCACTACACCATGGTGAAAACCTCTACCTTCAACGGTACCCGCCTGCCCGCCATAGCCCTGTGGAATTCGGAGACAGATGCACTGGAGATCGTGCGGCGGTTCGATTACGAGGATTTCCAGCAGCGCCTGTCCTGAGCTGTTGCCTGCTACTTCGGGGCCCATGCATGGGCGATGGTCCTGCGCAAGCCGCGTTTGCACAACCCCAGCATGCCGCTACAATCGGGGGCATCCCGTTTGCCTCTGGAGCGCCCTTCGATGTCCCACCGCCTGTGCTGGCCGCAAACTCGTCCATTGCGCGGCTGTGTCTCCCGCTGGCAGTCAGTGGCACCGCTGGTAATGGCGACGCTGGTCACCGCCTGTGCGGGTCTGCCCAACCCTGACAATTACGCCAAACCCGTCACGCATGTCATAACCGATACGGAAAACACGGCCCTGGCACGGCGTGTGGAGCAGTGGTATCCCGCCGATGCGGCAGGGCTCTCCGGGTTTGTGCCACTGGCCGAGGGCATGCGCGCTTTTGTCGCCCGCGTAGGGCTGATACGGGCTGCCGAGAGCAGCCTCGATGTGCAGTATTATATCTGGCACGCTGACACCAGTGGCCAGCTGCTGGCCCATGAGCTGCTGCAGGCGGCTGACCGAGGCGTGCGGGTCAGGCTGCTGCTGGATGACCTGGATACCGCCGGCAAAGATACCTTCCTCAGCCAGTTCGATACCCACCCGAACATCTCGGTTCGGCTGTACAACCCTTTTGCCTATCGCGGCAATCGTGGGCTGGGTTTTGCCTCCGATCTCAGCCGCCTGAACCACCGCATGCACAACAAGTCGCTGACCGCAGACAACCTGCTGACTGTGGTGGGCGGGCGCAACATCGGCAATGAATATTTCAACGGCCTCGCGCACACGGCGTTCTCGGACCTGGACGTGCTGGCTGTGGGCCCGGTTGTGAACGCGGTGTCTTCCATGTTCGACCAGTACTGGAACAGCGATGCAGCGGTGCCCATGGCGGCCTTCGCGCGCGCTGACGATGTCGCGGTGGAGCGCCTGTCCGCGGCGCGCAGTCAGTTCGAGGCCGTTGCCCGCTCGGCGCTCGCATCGGACTATGTACAGGCCATCAAGGGGGCTAGTGGGCCGCTTGATAAATAGAGTAATTTAACGGGAAAAGGT
>CERO01033351.1_pt1 | contig 140132 bp, 105 predicted proteins | sample 530851 | NCBI WGS metagenome assembly CERO01 (sample SAMEA2621033, study PRJEB7988) | marine metagenome | biome: marine biome (ENVO:00000447); feature: surface water layer (ENVO:00002042); material: "saline water (ENVO:00002010), including plankton (ENVO:xxxxxxxx)" | depth 5 m
TAATCCTTGAACTGCTCACGCAGTGAGACCTTGTGGATCTTGCCCGTGGCCCCGTGCGGCAACTCATCGACAAACTCCACTGCATCGGGCTTCCACCAAGTCGCCACCTTGCCGTCGAACCAGCTGAGCATGTCATCAGCAGCCAGGTCCTGCCCGTCTTCCTTGCGCACCACAATCAGCAACGGCCGCTCGCTCCACTTCGGGTGGTAATGGCCAATCACCGCGGCCTCGGCCACCTTGGGGTGGCTCATCGCCACATTCTCCAGCTCGATTGAGGAGATCCACTCGCCACCTGACTTGATAACGTCCTTGGTGCGGTCGGTGATCGCCATGTAACCATCGGGATCGATGGTCGCCACATCGCCCGTTTCGAACCAGCCGGCCTCCGCGTGGGCACCGTCGGCGTCACGCTTGAAGTAGCCCGAACAGATCCAGGGGCCGCGCACCTTCAACGCCCCGAAGGCCTTGCCATCCCAGGGCAGCTCCCGCCCATCTTCATCGACAATCTTCATTTCCACGCCAAAGATGGCGCGCCCGGCCTTCAGGCGCAGCCGGGAAAAATCATCCTCACTGAAGCGCTCACGCTGGGTGTCACTGGCATTGATCGTGCCGAGCGGGCTCATTTCGGTCATCCCCCAACCTACGCGCGCAACGACGCCATAGGCATCAAATTGTTCCGCGATCGCCAGGGGACATGCGGCACCACCGACCACAACCCGTTTGAGGGATTCCACCTGCTTCTCGGTGGCCTTGAGGTGTGCCAGCAGCGCCAGCCAGACCGTGGGCACACCCGCGGACATGGTCACCTGTTCCTCATTGATGAGGTTGGCCAGGGTTTCACCGTCACCCATCTTGTTGCCGGGGAACACCAGCTTGGAGCCGGCCATCGGGCAGGAGTAGGGGTTACCCCAGGCATTGACGTGAAACATGGGAACAATCGGCAACACCACATCGCTCGCCGACAGGCCCATGGCATCCGGCATCATGGTGGCGTAGGCGTGCAGCATGGTAGACCGGTGCGAGTACAGGACACCTTTCGGGTGGCCCGTGGTACCCGAGGTATAGCACAGGGCGCAGGCATCGCGTTCGTCCAGCTGCGGCCACTCGAAGTCGCTGCTCACTCCCTCGATGAGAGTCTCGTAGCACATCGCATTGGGCAGGGTCGTCTCTGGCATGTGTTGCGCGCTGGTGAGCACAATCCAGCCCTCAACACCCGGACACTCCGGCGCCAGCTTTTCGGCCAGGGGCACGAAGTCGGGATCGAGGAACACGTAGCGGTCTTCGGCGTGGTTGATGATGTAGACCAGCTGTTCCGGGAACAGCCGCGGATTGATGGTGTGACAGACGTAGCCACTGCAGGCCGAGGCGTAGTACGTCTCGAGGTGGCGATAATCATTCCATGCCAGTGTGCCGATGCGATCTCCCCGCTGCAGGCCCCAGGGGCTGATGGCGTTGGCGAGCTGACGGGAGCGCTCGAACGCTTCGCGATAGGTGTAGCGGTGTCGCGGGTTGTCGCGTGTGACCGAAACAATCTCCTGATCCCCGTTTACCCGCTCCGCGTGCTGGATGATCGAGGTGATCAGCAGCGGCATATCCATCATCAAACCGTGCATCCGGATGTTCTCCTTTTATTGATTGAATCGAGGCGATTGACCGAAGTGTAATCACTTCCGCGGAGGATAGCACCGCTTGGCGGATGCAGCCGTCAAAAACGGACAAACGTGCGCCGGAAGGCGCTACCTGCCATCGATAACGCGGCAATGTTATAGTCGCCGCAAACACCAATAACAGGTGCCAGCGACCGCATGCCCACCCCCGCAACCCTGCTTGGGCTCGCCCTGGCCTATGTCTGCGTTCTCTTTGCCGTGGCCTGGAAGGCAGACCGCAATGCGTCCGCCCTGCCCGTACCCGGCGCACGCCCGGCCCGCAGCGGGCTCATCTACGCTTTGTCACTCACCGTGTACTGCAGTTCATGGACCTTCTACGGTGCCGTGGGCAGCGATGCCCAGTCCGCCTGGAGCCATGCGCCCATCTACCTCGGCCCCATACTGGTTTTTCTGTTTGGCTGGGGCTTGGTGCGCCGACTCATTCGGCTGGGCGAGCGACACAGGGTAACTTCTATCGCCGACTACATCGGTGCGCGCTACGGCAAACGGCAGTCGCTGGCCGTGCTCGTTACGCTGGTCGCGGCAGCCACCGTGCTGCCCTATGTCGCACTGCAGTTCAAGGCGCTGGCGCAGGCCTGGGTTGTCATCTCCGGGCCCAACGCAGGCGCAGCGCGGGCCGGCTCGGACACGGCACTCTTCACCGCCATAGTGCTCGCGGTGTTCACGCTGTTATTCGGCACGCGCCGTCTGGACGGCCGCGAGCGGCATCGCGGGGTCATGGCCGCCATTGCCCTGGAGTCGGTGGTCAAACTGCTTGCCTTTGCGCTGATTGCCGCGCTCGCTGGCCTGCAGTTGCTGCAAGGTGCAGAGCAGCCGGCGCTGCCCACACTGCCCGCACAACGCGCGTTCAACCTGAGCGCCGACTTCATTGCACAAACCCTCATCAGTGGCCTCGCCATTCTATGCCTGCCACGACAGTTTCACGTCACCGTGGTCGAGGCCCAGGCCGGCACGGACACACGTATCGCGCGCTGGCTGCTGCCACTCTATCTCGGCCTGTTCATGCTGCTGGCCCTACCCATCAGCCTTGCTGGTGCGCGCCTGTTCGGTGGCGCCGGCAACGCCAGCCCCGACACCTGGGTGCAGTCGATACCACTGGCGCTGGGTTCCGGCTGGGCCAGCACCGCTGCGTTTATCGGCGGTATCTCCGCGGCAACCGGTATGGTGATTGTCGCCACGGTAAGCCTGGCGATCATGGTCACCAACGAGGTAATCGCGCCGCTGCTGGTGCGTCTGCAACGCAATTCCCCCGCTGCCATACTGCACCTCGGTGACCGGCTGCGCCGCACCCGGCAGCTGACTATCCTGGGTATCATGCTGATTGCCTGGATCGTGGCCAGGGAGGTCATGAGCCTGCCCTGGCTGGCACAAATCGGCTTCCTGTCATTTCTCGCAGCGGCACAACTGGCGCCGGCACTGCTGGCCGGTCTTTACTGGCGGCGCGCCCATGGTGTGGCCATCACCACCGGGTTGATTGCCGGCCTGCTGCTGTGGCTCTACTGCGGTGTGCTGCCGGCATTGCTGCCCCCCGAACACAGCCTGTTGCTGGCGGGCCCCTGGGAACTTGCCAGCCTGCGTCCAGACGCGCTGTTCGGCCTGTCCTTCAGTTCGCCGCTGGCGTACGCAACCGCCTGGAGCCTGACCATCAACAGCCTGTGCGTCACAGGGCTGTCCCTGTTGTTACCGCAGTCCGCTGTTGATGCGCGCCAGGCGGAGCTGTTTCTGGGCAGCACCCCTGATCACCCGAACTCGCGCGGCATCGATTTCAGCCTCAGCCTGATTCGCGGCGGCCAGCTGCAGGGACTGCTCATACCCTTCCTGGAAGCCGACAAGCTGCACCGTCTTTGGCAGGAATTCGAGGACCGCTACCAGCAGCGGATATTGCCGGGGGATCGCACCCCCCAGTTTGCCGTGAATGAGGCGGAAGCAGTTATCGCCAGCGTGATCGGCAGCACCTCGGCACACAAGGCCCTCATGCAACTGGAGAACAGCCAGCAGCTGGGCTACGCAGACCTTGCCGGCATGGTCAGCGGCGCCAACCGCCTCAACACCTTCAATCGGGAGCTGCTGCAAACCACTGTTGAGAGCATGATTCAGGGCATCTCTGTGGTGGATAGCCAATTGCGCCTGGTGGCCTGGAACCAGACGTATCAGCGCATGTTCGACTACCCGGAGCGCTTGCTGTATGTCGGCTGTCCTATTGAGCGCATCTATCGCTACAACGCCGAACGCGGCATTCTGCAAGCCAACGACAACACCCCGATCGAACAGCAGATAGCGCGACGCCTGCAATGGCTGCGCGATGGCAGCACCTACCGACTGGAACGCACACTGCCGGATGGCAAGGTTATCGACATCCGCGGAAATCCCATGCCCAACGGCGGATTCGTCAGCACCTATATCGACATTACGGACTACCGGGCGATGCTGGCCGAGCTGGAGGACACCAAGACTGAGCTGGAACTCAAACTCGCTTCCGGATCAGAGTCCCTGAGTCGCAGCAACGCGCTGTTGCGTCAGGAAAACCGGCTACGCGCGCAGGTGGAATCGAGGCTGCGCGATGCTCACCTGAGCAAGACCCGCTTCATGTCGGCCACCAGTCACGACCTGCTGCAGCCGATCAATGCAGCACGGCTCTTTGCCGCGGGGCTTGCCAGCCGGCTTGACGGGGACAGCGAAACGAGCGGCACCCTGCAGCAAATAGACCGCTCTTTGCACCGGGCAGAACAGCTGATTGCCGAACTGCGCGAAATTGCGCGCCTCGACTCTGGTGCACAGACACCGCGCCTGCGTGACTTCCCGGTGCAGCCACTGCTGCAAACACTGGCCGATGAATTTGCACCGCGCGGCGCTGAACGCGGCCTGCAGCTGACGGTGGTTGCCAGCAGTTGCTGGCTGCACTCAGATGCAACCCTGCTACAACGGATCCTGCAGAACCTGCTGTCCAACGCGGTGCGCTACACGCAGCAGGGGCGGATTCTGCTCGGCCTGCGACGCCGCGGCGACAGCGCCGAACTGCAGGTCTGGGACACCGGGCCTGGTATTGCCGAGGCGGACCAGGTGAGAGCATTCGCCGAGTTTGAGCGGCTCGGGGACCGCAGTCGCGACGACAACGACGGGTTGGGCCTTGGCCTGGCGATCGTGCAGCGCTACGCAGATCTGCTGCAACACCCATTGCGGCTCGCGTCGACGCCCGGCCGGGGGACCCTCTTCTCGCTAACAGTCCCTCTGGGTAACCAGCAGACACCCTCACAGCACACGCAACAGGCACTGGGCGACCTGCAGGGCGCGACCATTCTGTGCATGGACAATGAGCCCCTGTTGCTCGAAGGCATGGCGGGGCTGCTGCGCAGTGGTGGTGCACGGGTACTCACCTGCAGCAACGCAGCCGGGCTGCAAGCCCACCTCGCCGCCGGCGAGTGCCCGGACATCCTGCTGGTCGACTACCACCTCGACAACGGTGACAACGGCGTAGCGGCAATGGCAACCCTGACTGCCCACCACCCCCTGCCCCCGGCTATCGTTGTTTCGGCGGATGACGCCATCGCCGTTCGCGACAGTGTGTTGCAGGCCGGCCATCGCTTTCTTCCCAAGCCCGTCAATCCCCAACGCCTGCTCGCGCTGATACTGGCGTTACTGGAGCGCTGAAGGCGGGCCGCGCTCAAACGTCCTCCGCGGGCTCCACCGCGAGGCTGGCGAGCGCCAGCACGGCCTGTGTTCTGGAGTGCACCCCGAGCTTGCGGAATATCTCCGTCATGTGTGCCTTCACAGTCGCCTCCTTGACCTCAAGGTGCCCGGCAATCTGCTTGTTCAGAAGCCCCTCTACAAGCATGGAGGCCACCCGAAACTGCTGCGGCGTGAGGCTGGACAAGGTCTCGGCAACATCCAGCGCCTGCAGCCGCGCGCCCCTGTTCCCGAGCGACAGGCCCGGGTGCAAACCGCGCGCACCCGCCACCACCGCCTCCATGCAGCGCTGCATTTCCTCCAACCCCGCCGATTTGGATAGAAACGCCGCAGCGCCATGATCGAGGGCCCGGCGCACGGTATCCGGCTGGGCGTTCGCCGACACCATCACCACCGGCACAGCGGGTAGTTGACCCGTAAACCAGCAGAGCGCGGAGAATCCGAGCGCGCCCGGCATATGCAGGTCGAGCAGCAGAAGCTCAATGCCCTGGTCACTCTGCGCCGCCTGTTGCAGCTCAGCGACATTGCCCGCCAGCACCAGACGGTGTTGCGGAAATGCACCTGCCACCACCGTCTCCAGGGCAGAGCGAAACAATGGGTGGTCGTCGGCGATCAGAATACTGCGTCGAGACACAGGGCCTCCTGTTTTTGTTATTCCGTATTAGACCTTGGTCGAGAATGCCTCCCGACTTTGACCAAAGTCCAATGGGGCATAGCCGCAGCCAAGGGTACAACATGCGTCACGCAGAGAATAATAGCTAGAGGACACACACCATGCCCATGCCCATGCGCAAACTGCTTGCCACCGTGCTTGCCACACCACTCGCCCTGCTGCCACTCAATGCGGCAGCGGAAGATCTCGCAGCGCGCATTGCGCTGCTGGAGCAACAAATTGCGGAGTTGAAGGCCCTGGTCACCGACGAGCGCGCCGTTGGCGCCGCAACACGCGCAGAGGTCGAGGCGATTCGGCCCACACGCAAAGGCACCCGCCTCGGCTACGGCGGCTACATACAGCTGGACGCGATCACTTCACGCTACAGCGAGGGCAAACCGAGCAACGACCTGGTCGACGACTTTCTTGTGTCCTCGCTGATTCCGGTGGAACCCGAGTCCGGCAATGGCGACCCGGCCACCAGCACCAAGCTGCACGCGCAGTCATCGCGATTCTTCTTCACCACACAAACAGCAACGGAGCAGGGCAGCATTGACACGCGCATAGAGCTGGACTTCATGCTCAGCCCGGGTGGAGACGAACGGATATCAAATTCCTGGAACCCGCGTCTGCGCCACGCCTATATCAACTGGGATATGGGCGCGGGTCGCTCCCTGCTGGCGGGCCAGAGCTGGTCAACGTTCTTCAATGTGGGCGCGCTCCCGGACCTGCTGGACTTTGTCGGTCCGGTGAGTACCATTTTTGTCCGCCAGCCACAAATTCGCTGGACCGAGGGCAAGCTGCAATTCGCGCTGGAAAACCCGGCGACCCGCATCGATGAACTCAGCGCGACCGGCGTCAACCGACGCCTGGACAATGCTGAAACACTCCCCGACATGATCGCGCGCTATAACGGTTCGCAGGGTGACCTCAACTGGACCTTTGCCGCCATGGGCAGGCAATTGGGCTACGAAAGCCGGTTCAGCAGCGGCGAAAAACTGGCCAGCGACGAGACCTGGGGCTATGGGCTCAGCATCGCCGGCAAATGGCAACTGGATAACGGTGACTTGCGCTTCATGCTGAACCAGGGTTCCGCACTGGGCCGCTACATGGGCCTGAACACTTTTGATGACGGCTATATCGACAGCAATGGGGACATCGACACCATCGCACAGTGGGGCGCTATGCTTGCCTACCAACACAACTGGAGCTCGCAGTGGCGCAGCACCTTCGCCCTCTCCGCGTCCGCCGCCGACAACCCGTCCATCAGCGAGTACGCCACCGCCGGTCAGCTGGCGAAACGTTACGAGTCGGCGCATGCCAACCTGAACTGGCTGCCGCATCCAGGCCTGCAGCTGGGTGGCGAGCTGATCTACGCGCGCAAGGAAGTGGAGGACGGCCGCTCCGGTGACCTGAGCCGCCTGCAATTTGCCATGAAGTACGCCTTTTGATGTCCCTATCGACCAAGGTCCAACAGCGATGCAGAGAGCCTCGGTGCTATAGTCGGGCTGACTGCGAAGATAACAACAGTAACGGAGAGTCTCCATGTCACGTTTAACCGAGGCCCAGGCGCTGGCCTATTGGCGCCGCAATCTTGCCCTGATGTTCAAACTGCTGGTGATCTGGTTCGTGGTCAGTTTCGGCTGCGGCATTCTGCTTGTCGATGTGCTCAACCAGATACAGATCGGTGGCTACAAACTCGGCTTCTGGTTCGCGCAGCAGGGTTCCATCTACGTGTTTGTGGTGCTGATTTTCTACTACACACGGCAGATGGCCAAGCTCGACCGCGAATTCAACGTAGAAGAAGACTAGGGGTCGCCTCATGGAACTGCAAACACTGACTTATCTCGTGGTCGGCGCCAGCTTCGCGCTGTATATCGGCATTGCCATTTGGTCTCGCGCCGGCTCCACCAAGGACTTTTACGTTGCCGGCGGCGGGGTGCACCCTGTTGCGAACGGCATGGCGACCGCCGCGGACTGGATGTCCGCGGCCTCGTTTATCTCCATGGCAGGCATGATTGCCTTCATGGGCTACGGCGGCTCGGTATTCCTGATGGGCTGGACGGGCGGCTTCGTTATCCTGGCCATGCTCCTCGCGCCCTACCTGCGCAAGTATGGCAAATTCACCGTACCGGAGTTCATCGGCGACCGCTTTTACTCCAAAGCGGCTCGCGCGGTCGCCGTGGTCTGCCTGATTATCTGCTCGGTCACGTACGTCATCGGGCAAATGAAAGGCATCGGCGTCGCTTTCTCGCGCTTCCTGGAAGTCGACTACGGCACCGGTTTGCTGGTGGGGATGTGCATCGTGTTTTTCTACGCGGTGCTCGGCGGTATGAAAGGCATCACCTATACCCAGATTGCGCAGTATTGCGTCCTGATCATGGCCTATACCATTCCGGCCATCTTCATCAGCCTGAACCTGACTGGCAATCCGTTCCCGCAGCTGGGACTGGGCAGCACACTGACCGGCACGGACACCTATCTGCTGGACAAGCTGGACCAGATGGTCATGGAGCTGGGCTTCAATCAATACACAACCGAATACCGCCTGAGCGGCCTCAACATGTTTGCGTACACGGCGTCGCTGATGATCGGAACCGCGGGGCTGCCCCACGTCATCATCCGTTTCTTCACTGTACCCAAGGTGCGCGATGCGCGCAGCTCCGCCGGCTGGGCACTGCTCTTCATTGCCATTCTCTACACCACGGCACCTGCGGTGGCCGGCATGGCACGCCTGAACTTCATGCAAACCATCGAACCCACGGCCGGTGAATACCTCGAGTACGACAAGCGGCCGGACTGGTTCCGCAACTGGGAAACCACGGGACTGCTGGCATTCGAGGACAAGAACGGCGACGGCCGTATCCAGTACAGTGCCGATGCGGCGACCAATGAAATGGTGACCGTGGACAACGACATCATGGTACTGGCCAACCCTGAAATCGCACAGCTACCCAACTGGGTCATCGCCCTGGTCGCGGCGGGCGGGCTGGCGGCGGCACTGTCCACCGCTGCGGGCCTGCTGTTGGCCATTGCCTCCGCCATATCCCACGACTTGCTCAAGGGCATGATCGCTCCGGGTATTTCCGAGCGCGCTGAACTGCGCGCGAGCCGGGTCGCCATGGCGGCGGCCATCGTGGGTGCCGGTTATCTCGGCTTCAATCCGCCGGGGTTCGCGGCCGGCACGGTAGCACTCGCCTTCGGTCTGGCAGCTTCTTCCATCTTCCCTGCCTTGATGATGGGTATCTTTTCCAAGCGCACCACCAAGGAGGGCGCGATTGCGGGCATGGTCGCGGGGATTGGCGTCACCCTGTTCTACGTGTTCCAGCACAAGGGTATTATGTTTGTAGCCTCAACGGCATTTCTCGGCGACATGCCGGCGAACTGGTTCCTCGGCATTGAGCCAAACGCCTTTGGCGCCGTGGGCGCCGTGGTGAACTTCGCCGTGGCCATGCTGGTGAGCCGGGTGACCAGCGCACCGCCAGCATCGGTGCAGGAGCTGGTGGAACACATCCGGGTTCCGGCAGGTGCCAGCGCCGCCCAGGACCACTGACGCACAGGGAAGCAAACTGATGTTCAGCAACCGTCATGTCATCATCGCACTCCTGGTGGCACCGCTGCTCTCCATCGGCGCGTGGTTTGCCGTTGGTCAACTGGTGGGCGAGCAGCCGCAGCAGGCCGAGGCGGGGAGCGACTACCCCTTGCTGGCCAAGAGCAACTGCCGCTACGACAGCGGCCGTTGCGAGCTTGCCAACGGCGACCTCGAGCTGGAAATCGACGTGCAGGCGCTGGCGTCAGGTTGGCAGCTGCGGCTACTGGCCTCACATGCGCTCGAAGGCGCAGTCATGGCAATCGAAGGGGGCGTTCCGCAGCCCATGCACAGCAGCGATGGAGGTCCGCAACAGTGGGTTCTGACACTGCCGGCAATGCCTGCAGAGGGCGCCCGTTTGCAACTGGTGGCTGCTGCGGGTGGCAGCCGCTACTACGCTGACACCGGGTCCGATTTCCTGCAGCGCTACCGCAGCCCGCAGCCCTGAACATGGTGGACGCGGACAACACGCCAGCAGTGCCGCAGCCACCCGTTGAGCTCACCCCCGTGGCGGACTTCCTCGCCACAACAATGCCTTTCGACACTCTGGCGTCCAGTGAGCTGGTCCACCTGCTGCCCACGCTGGCAATCAGCTACCACACCCGCGGCGAGTGCTTTACCGCCGGCTCGGAACCCTGTGGGTTGCGCATACTCCGCAGCGGCGCCGTGGACCTGCGCGATGCGGACAACACGCTGCTCGATCGCCTGGGCGAGGGCGAGAGCTTTCATATCGACGGACTCAATGCCGAACGCGGCCAGGTGCAAGCCCGGGTCATTGAGGATGCGCTGATCTACTTCCTGCCCGACACCGCCTATCAGGCACTGCGACAGGCACACCGCAACATCGACCGCCATTTCAGCAGCCAGCGCAACCGCCGGCTGCGACGGGCAGCGCGCTATCAACCAGCGGCCAACGCCCTGCTGCAAAGTATCCGCAACACCATGAGTACCGACTTGCTCACCGTGTGCAGCAGCGACACCCTGCAGTCTGTCGCCGAGGCCATGACACAGCGGCGCGTGTCCTCCGCTCTGGTGCTCAGGGGCACGCAGCTCGAGGGCATCATCACCGATCGCGATCTACGCGCTCGCGCGCTTACCGCGGCGCTTCCTGCCGACACAGCCATCGCCAGCATCATGACGGCCAACCCGGAGGCCATTGACGCAGACTGCAGCCTGTTCGACGCCACCCTGCTCATGACCCGCCGCGGCTACCACCACCTGCCCGTCACCGAGGCTGGGCAGCTCTGCGGCATGCTCACCACATCCGACCTGATTCTCGCGCGCCAGAATGATCCCGTGTATCTGGTACAGCATATTTCGCGGCAGGAGAGCCCCGAGGGTATCAAGGCCTTGCTGGAGGGCATGCCCGGACTGGTGGTGCAGTGGAGCCAGTCCGGCATGCATGCACATCAGGTGAGCCGGGTACTGACGGCTATCTCGGATGCGGTCACCGTGCGCCTCATACAGCTGGCGGAAGCCGAACTGGGGCCGGCACCTGCGGCCTGGTGCTGGGTGGGCTTCGGCTCGCAGGCGCGCGCCGAGCAGCTGTTCGGGGCCGATCAGGACAACGGCATGATCATCTCAGACGAGGCGCGCGATGCTGACGCGGGCTGGTTTGCAGGCCTTGCTCAGCGGGTCTGTGATGGACTGCAGCTCTGTGGTTATCCGTATTGCCAGGGCGGGGTCATGGCCACCACGGAGAGCTGGCGGCAACCGCTGCAGCGCTGGCAGGACACTGTGCGCAATTGGACCGCAACGCCGTCGCCTGCGGCGGTGATGCGAGTGAGCATCTTCTTTGACCTGCGCGCGATCTATGGCGACGACCGTTTGTGCGCACAGCTGCAGCAGGTGATGTTGCAGGAAGCCTCGCGCAATTCGATCTTCCTTGCGGCGCTCGCCGCCAACGCGCTGGAAAGCCGCCCGCCGCTTGGCATGTTCCGGCGCTTCGTGGTCGAGCGCAACGGTGAGCACCGCGATGCTGTTGACCTGAAGAAACGCGGGGTGCTACCGATCACGGAGATCGTGCGCTTGCACGCACTGGCGAATGGCATAGCGGCGGTCAATACGGAAGAGCGCCTGCAGGCGCTGACGCGCGCGAAGAAACTGACCATGGGTGACGGTCGCAACCTGGCCGACGCCCTGCACTGCGTGCAACAGCAGCGTTTGCAACACCAGTGCCAGCAGATTCTGGCAGGCGAGCCACCGGACAATTTCCTCAAGCCCCACGGACTGCCTACACTGGCGCGGGAGCAATTGCGCGATGCGTTCACCCTGATCGACGAGTCGCAGGCCGCCGTGCGCCAGACCTATCGAGCAGGCATGAACTGATGTGGCTGGCTCTGCGCCGCGCGCGCTGCAAAAGGCGCGCGGCGGGAACACCGCTGGCAGCCTGCTGGAGCCACGCCTTACCCAGCGGGGGCGCCATCTGCGCCGAGGTACCCTTCCTGGTCTGCGACGGGGAGATGTCCTCTCTGGACCCGGCCACAGGTGCCCTGCTCAGTCTCGGCTGGGTCGCCATTGAGGGGGGCGCCATTCAGCTGGGCAGCGCCCGGCACTACCTGATTAGCGGCGCGCAGGCAGTTGGGCAAAGTGCCACCATTCACCATATACACGACCGGGAACTGGCGCAGGGGCTGCCCGCAGCGGAGGTAATGACCGCATTCCTGCAGGAAGCGGCCGGAAAGGTGCTGGTGTTTCACCATGCCGCACTGGATGTCGCCTTCCTCGACCGATGTTGCGAGCAGCTGTATGGCGCGCCTTTGCTGCTGCCCACCCTCGACACGTTGCGCCTGGAACAGCGACAGCGTGAGCGTCGGGGCCAGGCCTGCGCACCCGGCGCACTCACGCTAACCAGCTGTCGAGAACACTACGGTTTGCCCGCACATGCGGCACACAACGCACTACTGGACGCCATCGCCACCGGTGAGCTGCTCCTGGCACAGATTGCACACCGCGGCAAAAACACCGACGTGCGCCTGCGCGACCTGCGCTAGCAGCACCCGTCAACTGACCGGGTGCGCGCGATTCGCCACCAGGTGATCAACCACCGAGGGATCGGCCAGCGTGCTGGTATCGCCGAGATTGGCCACTTCGTTTTCGGCAATCTTGCGCAGAATACGCCGCATGATCTTGCCGGAGCGTGTCTTGGGCAGGCCTGGCGCCCACTGAATGACGTCGGGCTTGGCAATCGCCCCGATCTCACTGGCACACAATTGCACCAGTTCCTTGCGCAGCGCCTCACTGGGTTCAACGCCGTCCATGGGCGTAACAAAACAGTAAATGCCCTGCCCCTTGATATCGTGCGGGTAGCCAACCACAGCCGCCTCCGCGATATCCTCATGCAGAACCAGTGCGCTTTCCACCTCGGCGGTTCCCATGCGGTGGCCAGACACATTGAGCACATCGTCCACGCGGCCGGTAATCCAGTAGTAGCCGTCCGCATCCCGTGTGGCGCCATCACCCGTGAAGTAGTAACCCGGATAGTTGCTGAAGTAGGTGTCCACCATGCGCTGATGATCACCGTAGATCGTGCGGATCTGGCTCGGCCAGGATGCCTTGATGACCAGGTACCCGGCGCCGGCGCCTTCGATTTCGCTACCGTCCTCGTTGAGTAGCGCAAGCTGCACGCCGAAAAACGGCATGCTCGCGGAGCCGGGCTTCAGGTCCGTGGCGCCGGGCAGGGGCGTAATCATCTGCGCGCCGGTTTCCGTTTGCCACCAGGTATCGACGATGGGGCAGCGGGAGTCACCCACCACACGGTAATACCACTCCCAGGCTTCCGGGTTGATCGGCTCACCCACCGAGCCCAGCAGCCGGAGGCTGGCCCGTGAACTGCGTTTCACAGGCGCATCGCCATGGGCATGCAGGGAGCGGATGGCGGTCGGTGCCGTGTAGAAGGTATTGACCTGGTGTTTGTCAATCACCTCCCAACACCGCCCCGAATCGGGCCATGTGGGCACACCTTCAAACATCAGGGTGGTGGCGCCATTGGCCAACGGGCCGTAGAGAATATAGGTGTGACCGGTGACCCAGCCAACGTCAGCAGTGCACCAGAACACCTCGCCTTCACGGTAGTCGAAGGTGTATTTGAAGGTCATTGCCGCCTGCAGCAGGTAACCGCCGGTGGTGTGCAACACCCCTTTGGGCTTGCCGGTTGAGCCCGATGTATAGAGGATGAAGAGCGGGTCCTCCGCATCCATGCTCTCAGGTTCGCAGGCGCTTGCCGCCGCCGTGGTCGCATCAACGTAACAGACGTCCCTGCCCTCCTGCCACGTTATATCTGCACCTGTGACCCGCGCCACGATGCAGGTGTGCACGTTGGGACAGGACTCCAGGGCGGCATCCACATTGCTCTTCAGCGCGATCGTCTTGCCGCCGCGACGGCCCTCGTCGGCGGTGATCACCGTCTGGCAGTCGGCATCCTGTATGCGGTCGACAATGGCGGTGGGTGAGAAACCACCAAACACCACTGAATGGATAGCGCCAATTCGCGTGCAGGCCAGCATGGCATAGGCGGCCTCGGGCACCATGGGCATGTAGATGCACACCCGGTCGCCTTTGCCGACCCCGCGTGCACGCAGCACATTGGCCAACCTGCAGACCTGCTCGTGCAGTTCACGATAGGTGATGTGCTGGCTTTGCGCCGGGTCATCGCCCTCCCAGAGCAGGGCTGTCTGATCGGCGCGAGTGGCCAGGTGACGATCAATGCAGTTGACGCTCACGTTCAGGCGCCCACCGGCGAACCAGCTGGCGCGCCCTTCATGAAAGTCGTAATCGACTACCGTCTGCCAGGGCTGGTCCCACTGCAGGAACTCAGTGGCCTGCTCGCCCCAGAAACCCGCCGGGTCTTCCACCGAGCGCTGGTACATCTGGCGATAACGCTCGGGCGTGATGTGCGCATCGCGGAAATTGTCGGGAATTTTATGTAGGGGGAAATTGGACATGTTATTGCTTCCGCCGGTGACTTTGCACCCGATAATACTGCGTTAAGAGGACGGCGCAACTCGACCAAGGTCTAAGCCCAGCGCTTCAGCCCAGCCAGGTCCAGCGCTCCGCCGGAGCATCGCTGCGCGCACGTCCTTCCGACGCCAGTTTGATCAGGTGAGCCGACAGGGAGAGCTTCGCCCACTCATGGCGTGCAGCGTCAACATCGTCGTACACCACTTTGACCAGCGCATCGAGATCGCCCTCGCCGAGCGCGGACAGGCCTGCAATGACTTTGCGCTCCCGCGCCAGGCGATGCTCCACCAGGCCAGCGACTTCCTGCACAGGGGTGTGAATGAGCTCGCCGTGGCCCGGAGCAATGCTTTGCAGTGGATAGTCCAGCAACAGTCGCAGCGACTCGATATAGGCCTTCATGTCGCCACCGGGAGGCACAATCACCACAGTAGAGCCGTTCATGATGTGGTCACCGGCAAACAGCATGCCGTCGTCTTCCAGCAGGAAGCAGTAGTGATTGCTGACATGCCCCGGCGTATGCAGCGCTCGCAGGGTAAACTCGGGGGCTTGCAGCAGCCAGTTGTGGTCGAGCAGTGTTGTGGGCGCGAAGGTATCGTCCTGAAAGCGGTCATCCGCCGGCAGCGCGCCAATCACCTCGGCGCCGGTGGCAGCGGCTACAGCCTGCCAGGCAGGTGAGTGATCGGGATGGGTGTGCGTGCATATAATCCAGCGTATGCGGCCCTCACCCGCCGCGAGAATCGCCTCGATATGTTCCGGAATGGCCGGACCGGGGTCCACCACCGCCACCTGCTCGGTGCCGAGCAGATAGGTGTTGGTGCCGGGGCCGGTCATCATGCCCGGATTAGGCGCCACCAGACGGCGCACGCGATCATTGAGGCGAAAAGGCACTCCGTGTTCGAACATGGCCTACACCATATTCCGGATGGGGACGAGCGGGTTCACGTCTGCGTCGTAATCCACACCATCTACTTCGAAACCGAACAGCTGCAAAAACTCGCGCCGATACCCCTGGAAGTCCGACAGCTCGTGCAGGTTGTCCGTATCGATCTTCTGCCAGAGCGCGGCGACTTCCGACTGCACGGCGGGGTCGAGCTCCTTGCCATCGGCACGCAGACGACCCATCTCATCCAGTACAGGTGAGGGATTGTAGAGCGCGTTGCGGAACAGGCCATCAACCTGCTCGATACAGCCCTCGTGTATACCCCGTGCTTTCATCACCTTGAACAGAATGGCCAGGTAGATCGGCATTGCCGGAATGGCCGCACTGGCCTGCGTGACCACAGCTTTCAACACAGAGACGCGCGCATCTCCGCCGTGAGCAGAGAGGCGCTCGCGAATGCCTTCCACGCGTCGATCCAGATCCTGTTTCGCCGCGCCAATGGTGCCGTGCCAGTATATGTCCCAGGTCATCTTCTCGCCGATGTAGGTGTAAGCGGTGGTCTTTGCGCCGGCCGCGAGCACGCCCGCTGCATCCAGCGCCTCCATCCACATCTGCCAGTCTTCCCCGCCCATGACCGCCACGGTGTTGTCAATTTCCTCCTGCGTCGCAGGTTCAAGGTGAAAGTCCTGCACCTCTTGCTTGTCGGTGTTCACGCCCTTCTGCACTGTGGGCTTGCCGATGGGCTTCAGGGTGGAGTTGTGCACCACCCCGGTAACGGGGTGTTGCCGGCGCGGGGAAGCAAGGCTGTAGACGACCAGATCAACCTGACCCATGTCCTCACGGATGGTGGCGATCGCCTTCTGCTTGACCTCATCACTGAAGGCGTCGCCGTTGATGCTCTTCGCGTACAGACCCTCCGCTTCCGCGGCGCTGTGAAACGCTGCGCTGTTGTACCAGCCGGCGGTACCCGGTTTGCTCTCGGTGCCCTCTTTCTCGAAGAAAATACCCAGCGTTGCGGCACCGGCACCAAATGCAGCGGTGATACGGGAGGCCAGCCCGTAACCAGTCGATGCACCAATCACCAGCACACGCTTGGGGCCATTGGCCAGCGGGCCCTGTTGCCGCACATAGTCAATCTGGTTGCGGACATTGGTGGCGCAGCCTACCGGGTGAGTAGTGGTGCATAGGAAACCGCGCACGCGGGGCTTTATGATCATGATCGGTTGTTTCCCTGATTCTGTTCAGTCGAATGCGCCCCTACGGACGCAGCCGCGAGTGTATCACAGGCCTCACCACCTCAAAGACGCGTGCCCCTGTCACAGACTGGTCACCGAACTGTTACCTCAGTGCCATCACTGCGTCACAAAGTCCTCGCACCATGCTCCCACACTTGACTGGCGAACCGAACGGAGAACCCCATGCGTCGACTCAACCCCTGGCTGCTGGCCACCTGTCTGACCCTGCCTGCCGTACTGGCCGGCTGCGATGGCGACGATGGCCGCGATGGACTCGATGGCGCTGACGGGAGCCCTGGTGAACAGGGTCCCGCGGGGGAGAACGCCACCAACAGCCGCATCGCACTGAGTTTTCTGGGCCGCTACGAGACTGGAGAATTCGATGAGAGCGCTGCCGAAATCGTTGACTACGACCCGGCCACACGCCAGGCCTTCGTGGTGAACGCGCAATCCGGCAGGGTGGACATCCTCGACATCAGCGCACCCGATCTGCCCGTACTGGCAGGCACACTGAACGTGGCGGCCGATATCGCCAGCGCCATACCCGCGCTGGCTGGCCCGGAAGCGTTGGGCGCTGCCAATAGTGTAGCGGTTGCCGGGAATCTGCTGGCCGTGGCTGTTGAAGCCGACACCAAACAGGACAACGGCTACGTCGCCCTGTACCAGACAGACGGTACATTCCTTTCTGCCACCGAAGCCGGCGCGCTCCCCGACATGCTGGCGTTCACCCCCGACGGCAACACGCTGCTGGTTGCCAACGAAGGCGAGCCCAATGGAGACTACAGTGTCGACCCTGAAGGCAGCATCACGCTGGTCGATCTCACTGGCGGGGCTGCCAATGCCGTGAGCCGCACGCTGCGTTTCACCGACTTCAATACCGGTGGCAGCAAGACATTGGGGGCCGATGTGCGCATTTCCGCCAAGAGCGCGAGCATTGCACAGGATATCGAACCCGAATTCATCACCGTATCAGCGGACGGCAGCACAGCCTGGGTCGCCCTGCAGGAAAACAATGCACTGGCGGTTGTCGACGTGGCAGCAGGTGAAATCAGCGCTGTCATCGGTCTGGGTTACAAGGACCATGGCTTGACTGGCAATGGCCTGGACGCCAGCAACCGGGACGGTGGCACCAACATTCGCGAGTGGCCACTGCGCGGGACCTACATGCCGGACAGCCTGAAGAGCTACACCGTCAACGGCACCACGTATGTGGTCAGTGCCAACGAAGGCGATGGCCGTGAATACCTCACCGATGCGGCCAGCGAAGCCGAATGCAGCGCACAGGGCGGCTTCGACTACGACGATGGCGATTGCTTTCACTATCTGGACGAGATACGCGTCGGCGATATTCTGGATAGCGGCGCGACCATCGAACTGGCAAACCTGGAGCGTTTTGCACCGGACCTCGACACCCTGACCGACAACGCCAACCTCGGTCGTATCAAGGTTATTACCAACCTCGGCGTGCGCGACTGCCCCGCCGGCAGCCTGGAGGCGAGCGGACAGCCCACCGCGGGCTGCGTGTACGAGCAACTCTACAGCTTCGGCGCGCGCTCCTTCAGCATCTGGAACAGCCGTAACGGCGCACTGGTATTCGACAGCGGTGCCGACTTCGAAACTGTTACCGCGCAGCGCCTGAGCGAGGGTTTCAACGCCAGTAACGACGACAATACCGGCGATGATCGCTCCGACGACAAGGGCCCGGAGCCAGAAGCCCTGGAGATCGCCCGCATCGACGGCAAGTTCTATGCGTTTGTCGGACTCGAGCGTGTGGGTGGCATCATGGTCTACGACATCAGCAACCCGGAGAGCGCCGAGTTTGTGCAATACATCAACACGCGAGACTTCAGCCAGGACATAGACAGCCTGGTCGAGGGCGGCAACTTCTCTGCGGTGGGTGACCTGGGCCCCGAATCCATTCGTTTCGTGCCGGCCGAGCAAAGCCCGAATGGTGAGGCGCTGTTGATTGTCGGTAACGAGGTGAGCGGCACGACCGCCCTGTTCGCAGTCAGCCTGGTGAGCGGGGAGTGACCGCCCCGCGAAGGCTGATCCAGACGGTCTGATAAGGTTCCAGCTGCAATAACTGATCGAGGTCGGAGCAGGATCGCCCGCTGATAAGGTCTTCCCAACCCGCCCCCTCGACCAGGTTCAGGTCGCGGAGGTTCAGCGGATGCGGCTCATCGGTGATATTGCTGACGCAGAATATCTGTTGCTCGGGCTCCCGGCTCTGGCGTGAGAAGCCGAAGAGAGCAGTGCCAAGGTGCAGGGTGAACTGCGCCGCATTGGGATGAAACGCTGGCTGCTCACCACGCAAGCGCAATAGAGCCTCCAATGCCAGCATCACCTGTCGGTGCGGGCTGGCGACGTTGCCCAGCTCTGATTCCAGCTGCGCCCATTGCCACTGGTGGCGATTGATGGCCCGGTTGTGGCCGGTGTTTTCCATACGCTGATAGTCATTGCGCGTGCCCAGCAGGCTGTGAATGTACAAACCGGGAATACCCTCCAGCGCGAACATGATGGCGTGGGCGCACACGAAACGGGCAAACCCCATTGTGTCTACCCCTCGCACTGTGCCCTGCAAGGCATCAAACAACGCGATGTTCACTTCGTAGGGGTGCTGCTCACCGCCTTCCAGGGCACGCCAGGACACCTGTCCGCCGAAGCCCTGCAGCGTCTTTAGCAATGCCGCCAGCTCCCCATCGCTGAGTAACCCCTCCGCCGGCCGCAGGCCTATGCCATCGTGCGAGGCAATGAAATTGAAAAACGTTGTGCCACTGCGAGCGGGGGGCATGGCCATCAGCCACTGCCGGAGATAGGTGCAATCCCCGGTCAGTAACGTATTGATCAACAGGGGCGGCAGGGAAAAGTTGTAGACACAGTGCGCCTCGTTGGCATTACCGAAGTAGGAGAGGTTCTCCAGGTTCGGAATATTGGTTTCCGTGATCAGTATGGCATCCGGGCGCGCATGCTCTATCAGCGTCCGCAGTAGACGCACTACTTCGTGGGTTTGCTCCAGGTTCAGGCAGGTCGTTCCCGGAATTTTCCATAGGAAGGCAATGGCATCCAGACGGAATATGCGCACACCCTGATCCAGATACAGCCGCACAATGCGCACGAACTGCAGCAGCACCTCGGGGTTGCGAAAATCGAGATCAACCTGATCGTGGCTGAAGGTACACCAGACGTGCCGGGGCCCGCGCGCTGTCTCTACGGCGCGCAGTAGCGGCGACGTCCGCGGCCTCACCACGGCGGAAAGGTCTTCCGCCGGGTCCACGGTGAAGAAGTAGTCGCGCCCCGGCGACTCATCGCGCAGGAAGTTTTCAAACCAGGGGCTGCGGCTGGAACAGTGGTTGATTACCAGGTCGGCCATCAGGTCGTAGGCGGACGCAATCGCGCCTATATCGCCCCAATCCCCCAATGCTTCGTTGACACTCGAGTAGTCCAGTACAGCGAAGCCGTCGTCTGAGGTCCAGGGGTAGAACGGAAGGATATGTACCCCGCTGATCACGCCGTTGGCGTGTGCGTCGAGAAACCGTTTCAGCGTGTGTAGTGGCTTCTCATCCGGTGCCAGCAGGCTATCGCCATAGGTGATCAGCAGAGCATCACGTTCAGTCCACACATTCCTGGCAGGTGCCGGGCTCACGACCTCGCCATCCAGACGCATGGCCTGCAGCAACTGCGACACCAATCCTGCCACTTGCGCAAAGGCCGCGGTGTCAGCGTAGATGACCTCGAGGTGCTGCTCTACTCGCGCCTGCAGCCATTCCCTGTCACTTTGGGTCGATAACGTCACGCTGGTGTTCCACCATAATCCTGCATATCGGCGTCCACCGCCTCCTGCAAACGGTCGAGGATATCGGGAACGGCGCTGATAACCCGGTTCCACCCCGGTATGAAGGGACGCTCCATCGGGTACTCCAGAAATGCCTCGCCGGCTTTCATGATGTTTTCCGCGAACAGCTCTACCGCCATTTCCTCCCCATGAATATCGAGGTTCAGTCCGTTCATCACCGCATCGTTGTGATAGGTTTCCACAAAATCCAGGGCAATACGGTAGTAGGTCGCTTTCAGCGAGCGAAATGTCTCGCTATTGAACGTAACGCCGCGGGTCGCGAGCTTGCGAAACAGTGCCTTGGCGATATCGATCGACATGCGTGAGAGTCCGCGGGTGGCGTCATCGCGCGACATCTCCTGATGCTTGTGGTCGTACACATCCGCGATATCCACCTGACACAGCCGGTTGTTGGCGTAGTTGCGATACACCTCGGAGAGCACACCAATTTCCAGGCCCCAGTCGCTGGGAATGCGGATGTCCGTGAGCACGTCGCGGCGGAACGAGAATTCACCCGCCAAGGGGTAGCGGAAGCTGTCCATGTAGTCCAGGTACTCCATGTCGCCCACAGTCTTCTTGAGCGCGCGCAACAGCGGCGTCACCAGCAGACGACTCACCCGCCCGTTGATCTTGCCACCGGCGACGCGTGCATAATAGCCCTTGCAGAACTCGTAGTTGAACTGGGGGTTTGACACCGGGTATATGAGACGGGCCAGCAAGCTGCGCTCGTAGGTGAGGATGTCACAATCGTGTAATGCCACCGATTCCGCGCGACCAGAGGCCAGGGTATAGCCCATGCAGTACCAGACATTTCGCCCTTTGCCCGCTTCGCGCGGCGCCAGATCCCGCGCCTCGAGTTCTGCATCGAGAGCGCGCAACCGCGGCCCGTCGTTCCACAACACCCGGTGGCGCTGGGGCAGCGTGGAGAAAAAACCCAGCGCGCTGCGATACTGCGCTTCGTCCGCCTGGTCCAGTCCTATCACAATCTCCGCAAGGTAGGGCACCTGCGCGAGCTCCTTGACGATATGCGGCAACGCTGCCCCCTCCAGCTCTGAATACAGTGAGGGCAGGATAAGCCCGAGTGGACGCGTGCGTGAGAATACCAGCAGCTCCGCCTCCAGCTCCTCCACCGAGCGGTGTGCCAGATTGTGCAGTGTTGTGATGATGCCGTTCTGGTAGAAATCGCCCATGACGATCAGTCTCCTTCAGTGATTTGGTAATCCCGCAGCCAGGCGAGCACACCCTCAGACCAGCCTGCCGGTCCCAGGCCGGTACTGCGCCGCAATCCGGAACGGCGTGCCAGCGCCGGGAAATCATGTGTCGGGGAGCGCACCAGCAAGGCACTCTCGGCCACTTCCAGCATCGGTACATCGTTGCCACTGTCACCGATGGCAAGGTCGTGTACCGGCTGATCCGGCGCCTCGCGCTGGTAGGCTGCGCGCAGATAGCGCAGCGCCAGCCCCTTGTCACATTGGCCCGCCACGGTCAGGAACCGCCCACCCTGCTGCACGCGAGCGCCAGCGGCTTGCAGCGCGGCCACGAACGCATCGCGCCGCGCCGGTGTACCCAGCCACTGCACGGGCTCACTGAATTCGCGACAGGCCGCCAGTGCTGCACCGGCGGCATCCAGCCCGGTCGCCGCCTGGATTCCATCCACGCCCAGATCGTCGAACCCTGCGAATTCATCCGGGAAGTCCATTTTCAGTGCGGCCAGCGTGGCCAGCCACCGCGAGCGCGGCGGCGCAAAGCGCACTTCCAGCCCCGCACTACAGGGCACGGCGTTCTCCAGGGGCGTGCTAAACGTCCCGGCAGGCACAACCACGGCGGCGCCGTTTTCCACAATCATCGGGTAGTGCGCTACCCCAAGCGCCTGTTGTAGCGGCGCCATCTCGGCCCGAGTCTTGCTGCTGACCAGAATCAGGGGAATGCCGGCGCTCTGCAAACGCTGCAGGGCATCGGCTGCCGCATCCCAGCGATAACTGAAGTGGTCCAGCAAGGAGCCATCAAGGTCGGAAAATACCAGCAGCTGCGAGCTCACACCGGCACCCGTGGTCCGGTCCAGGACTCGATGGCGCGATCACTGCCGAGATTCCATACCACATCCATATGCGCTGGCAGCGTGGCGAGACAGTGCCGGGTGAGTCGCTCGTAGTGCTGGACAAACCGCGCCAACGCAACGTCATCCATCAGGGCCTTGCCGGCGGCGGGGCCGCCCTGTGTACGAGCTCGCAGGCGATGCTCCTGCTCCGTGCGCCAGCGCAGCACTTCGGCGAAGGAAGGCGCCCGCAGCATCAACCAGAGATCACACTGGGCATGCAGCGCCGCATAGGGACCGGCGAGCTGACGGTTAACATACTCCCGCCATACACCGTGCTCATCCTCCTGCTGCTCGAGCGGGTTGCAGGGGCGAGACAGGGCGCCGGAGAACTCCGGAGCAGCGCCCAGGCACCATCCCTCCAGCAGGATAATATCCAGCGGGGCCGTGACCCGGGGCCAGGCGGCGGCCGCCTGCCGGTCATCCACCGCCTTGTCGAACCGGGGCACCGCCACCTCGCCGGCCGTCATCAGTGCCTTCAGGGTAGCCTGCAGCAGGGCGACATCGTGTGTACCGGGTACGCCGCGGGTAGCGAACAGCGGGTGCACGGCTGCCGCGAGCTCGCCACGTTCACTGCGGGTCAGATAGAAATCGTCCAGCGACATCGACAGTGCGGACAGCCCGGCCTCATGCACCAACCAGTCGCAAAGATAGGCCACCAGGGTACTCTTGCCCGCACCCTGCGCACCATTAACACCCACCAGCAGCGTTGCGCCTGCACCACTACGGTGCAAAGAGAGGATGGTTTCGGCTACCGGATCGAACCAGCGCTGCGCCTCATCGAGGTACGCGGCGGGGAGACATTCGCTGTGGAGGAAAGCGGTGCGCCAGCCCTGCCCGCCCGTTTCCCCCGTGTTGCCTGCCAACACTCCATCTCCCCTTGCATCGGTATCCCTGTCACTGAGGATATAAGCAGGGTCCGTGCCAATTTTCCCGCCGGGCTCAGAACAGAAGCCGGCGGATATCCCCCAGCAGGGTAACGAGTTGCGTGCAGAAACGTCCTGCGTCGCCGCCATTGATGACCCTGTGGTCGTAGGAGAGTGACAACGGCAGCAACGTTCGCGGCTGAAATGCCTCCCCGTCCCACACCGGTTTCACGGCGGCACGGGAAACCCCGAGAATGCCCACTTCGGGCGTGTTCACGATGGGCGAGAAACCATTGCCGCCGATGTTGCCGAGGCTGGAAATGGTAAAACAACCGCCCTGCATTTCGGCCGGCTTGAGCTTGCGCTCACGCGCCTTTTCGGCCAGTTCCACCACTTCGTCAGCCAGCTCCCACAGTGACTTGCGGTCAACATCGCGAATCACCGGCACCAGCAGACCCACCGGCGTATCCACCGCTATACCGATATGCACGTATTGCTTGTACACCAGGTTCTCACCGTCCGCGGTGACTGAGGCATTAAACTTCGGGTTGTCGCGCAGGGCATGAGCACATGCCTTGAGCAGGAACGGCATGGGTGTCAGCCGGGTACCGCGCTGCTCCGCCTCCTCCTTCATGCTCTTGCGGAAGGCCTCGAGCTCAGTGATGTCAGCGTCATCAAACTGGGTGACGTGGGGCACATTCAGCCAGCTGCGCTGCATGTTTGCTGCGGTGAGTTTGTCGAGCTTGGTGCGGGGTACCGTTTCAATGGCGCCAAAGGCGCTGAAATCCACTTCCGGTACGGCCGGTATACCGCTGCCTGTGGCAGCCGCTGGCGCCTTACCGCTCAGGGCACGCTGGACGAAGCCCTGCACATCCTCTTTCAGGATGCGCTCGCGCGGGCCAGAGCCCGCCACCTTGGCCAGGTCAACGCCGAGTTCGCGCGCCAGTTTGCGCACGGCCGGGCCTGCGTACACCAGGCTATCATCACTGGTCGCAGCGGCGGGCGCTGTCTCGGCTTTGCCAGCGGCGGCCTCCGCGCGCGCCTGTGGCACCGGCTCGCGTTGCGCTGTGGGCTCAACCTTGCTTGCCTGCGGCGTGTCCGCCGTGGCCTCCACTCCAGTAGCGGGCTCGTCTGCTGCGGCTTCGACTGTACTTTCCAGCAACACCAGCGGGTCGCCTTCGCATACCGCAGCGCCCTCTTTCACCAACATCCGCACGACTTTGCCGGCTTGCGGCGAAGGTACTTCCATTGACGCCTTGTCCGACTCCAGCACGACCAGCGAATCACCTTCTGCCACTTCATCGCCGGGTTTCACACTGAGCTCAATGACGTCGACCGCATCGTCGGTGCCGATATCAGGCACGAAGACGGTGATTTCCCGAGCTTCAGCATTGTCATCGGATTGCTTTTCCGCGGCTGACCCGTCTGCCGCAGTGGACGCTTCAGCGGCGGAATCTTTCGCAGCCTTTGCAGTGGGTTCCGCGGGCGCATCATCTTCTTTATCGCCCCCTGCATCACCCTCTGCATCATCCTCACCGGCCGCGCCGTCAGCCGTTTCCACAACCACTATCGGGTGCCCCTCGGACAACTCGTCACCCACCTTCACCAGCACCTGCAGGACCTTGCCGGCGAGTGTTGCGGGAATTTCCATGGATGCCTTATCGGACTCGAGCACCAGCAGCCCCTGCTCCAACTCGATCTCATCCCCGGGAGCGACCAGCAGCTCGATCACTTCCGCCCCTTCCGCGCCGCCGATGTCCGGCACTGTTATCTGTTGCTTAGCCATGCGCCTCGTTTCCTGTGCCGTTAAAGGGTGGTGGGATCGATTTTGTCTGGGGATATACCCAGGGCCTGCATCGCCTCGACCACAACGGCGGGCTTCAACGCGCCCTCATCTACCAGTGCCCTGAGGGCGGCAAGCACCACAAACTCCCGACTTACTTCAAAGAAACGGCGCAGACGCTCGCGCGTATCGCTGCGGCCATAACCGTCAGTACCCAATACCGCATAGCGCCGTGGAATAAACTGCCGCAGCTGTTCTGCATGCGCCTTCATATAATCCGTTGCGACCACAACGGGGCCATCGTGGCCCTCCAGCTGCTCGGTAAGATAAGGTACGCGCGGCTCATCTTCCGGGTGCAGCAGGTTCCAGCGCGCCACACGTTTGCCTTCGCGCTGCAGTTCATTGATGCTGGTCAGGCTCCAGATGTCAGCAGCCACACCATAATCCTGCTCCAGCATCACCGCCGCGGCTTCCACTTCGCGCAGGATGGTACCGGCGCCCATGAGCTGCACCCGCGGGCCCTTCTTGCGCGTGGAACGACGCAGGGAATACAGGCCGCGCACGATCCCTTCCTCAACCCCCTGCGGCATTTCAGGTTGCTGGTAGTTCTCGTTCATGGTGGTGATGTAGTAGAACTTGTTCTCCCCTTCCTGATACATACGGCGTAAACCATCCTGAATGATGATGGCCAGCTCGTAGGCATAGGCGGGGTCATAGCTCACACAATTGGGAATGGTGCTGGCCAGCAGGTGACTGTGGCCGTCCTGGTGTTGCAGGCCCTCACCGTTGAGCGTGGTACGCCCCGCGGTGGCGCCGATCAGGAAGCCGCGGGCCTGGCTGTCGCCGGCGGCCCAGGCCAGGTCGCCAATGCGCTGGAAACCGAACATGGAATAGAAAATGTAGAAGGGCACCATAGGGTAGCCACTGGTGCTGTAAGACGTGGCCGCCGCGATCCACGCGGAGAACGCACCCGCTTCGTTGATACCTTCCTCGAGGATCTGCCCTTTCTGGTCCTCCTTGTAAAACATGATCTGCCCCGCATCCTGCGGCGTGTAACGCTGGCCGACCGAGGAATAGATGCCCAGTTGCCGGAACATGCCCTCCATACCGAAGGTGCGCGCTTCATCCGGCACGATGGGTACCACCCGTTCACCGATATGCTTGTCCTTGACCAGAGTGGAAAGCAGCCGGACAAACGCCATCGTCGTGGAAATTTCGCGCTTGCCACTGCCTTTGAGTTGATTGTCAAACACCGAAAGCTCCGGCGTTTGCAGCAGGTCGAGTTCTTTGCGCCGCGCCGGAATCAAGCCGCCCAACTCTTCACGCCGTTGCTTCATATAACGCATTTCCGGGCTGTCGGGCGCGGGCCGGTAATAGGGCACGTCCTTCAGTTCGGAATCGGAAATGGGGATGCCAAACCGGTCGCGGAAGGCTTTCAGGCTATCCAGATCGAGCTTCTTCAGCGAGTGCGTTTCGTTGTTGGCCTCGCCGGATTCGCCCGTACCATAGCCCTTCACGGTCATGGCCAGGATAACTGTGGGGCGCTCGCTCTGTGCCACCGCGTGGGCATACGCCGCATAGAGCTTGTAAGGGTCATGGCCACCGCGGTTGAGGTACATGATGTCGTCGTCCGACAGGTCCTCTACCAGTTCCAGGGTTTCCGGGTACTTGCCGAAGAAGTGCTCACGAGTATAGGCACCGCCGTTGTATTTGTAGTTCTGCAACTCGCCGTCACACACTTCGTCCATGCGCTGCTGCAGCAGGCCGCTGTCATCATTTTCCAGCAACGGGTCCCACTTGCGGCCCCAGATGACCTTGAGGACATCCCAACCGGCGCCGCGGAATACCCCCTCAAGCTCCTGGATAATCTTGCCGTTGCCGCGCACCGGACCATCCAGACGCTGCAGGTTGCAGTTGACGACGAAGATGAGATTGCCCAGGCGTTCGCGCCCCGCCATGGATATGGCGCCGAGCGACTCAGGCTCATCGCATTCGCCGTCGCCGAGAAAACACCAGACGTTGCGGTCGCCATGATCGAGCAGGCCCCGGCTCTGCTGGTATTTCATGACGTGGGCCTGATAAATGGCCTGGATAGGGCCCAGTCCCATGGACACTGTGGGAAACTGCCAGTAATCCGGCATCAGCCAGGGGTGCGGATACGAGGACAGGCCGTTGCCATCCACCTCACGCCGGAAGTTGTCCAGCTGTTCCTCGGTAAGCCGCCCTTCAAGGTAGGAGCGCGCGTACATCCCCGGCGCACTGTGGCCCTGGTAAAACACCAGGTCACCGGGGTGACCGCTCTCGTTGCCGCGGAAGAAATAGTTGAAGCCCACATCGTAAAGCGTGGCGCTGGAAGAGAAGGATGAGATGTGGCCACCCAGGCCTTCGTCGTTGTCGTTCGCCCGCATCACCATGGCCAGGGCATTCCAACGCACCAGCGAGCGAATGCGGCGCTCCATGAACAGGTCCCCCGGCATCAGCTTCTCATCGCGGGGGGCAATGGTATTGCGAAACGGCGTGGTGATCGCCGTAGGCAGGCGTACACCGGTTTCAGTGGCATGCTTGGCAAGCTCAACAAGTAGCTCAGCAGCGCGCTCCGGCCCGCTGTAGCGACTCACCGCGTCGAACGCGTCCATCCATTCCCGTGTTTCGATCGGGTCCTTGTCTTCGGTCATGCGGCTTTAACTCCTGAAACGGGGGCAACATATAAGTGCGCGCTTTTTATAGGTTCTAAAAAAGAACCATCTATGCTGTCACATCACTCATATCAGTATAGTCGTTTATGCCAGAAAATGCCTGACTTTGCACGAGCGTACCGTGCTTAACGTACGCCACCGTACACCACCCGGAAACATTCTGCCAACTCAATGGTTCCGTTTTAGAACTGTGATGGGCCTGTTTTCGGCGGCAGCGTCGCTCACACCGTAACCCCTACTGTATCGTGTAAACCCCGAGCCGGGCCTTCACCGCGGCCGCGGATTCCACCGGCTCGCCATGACCCTGCGGCACCGTGGCCGCCTTGCCCGGCGCCACCAGCAGTAAAGACCGCCGCTCCGCCATGAATACGCGCTGGAAGTACAGGCGCCAGTCCTCCAGCGTGATCGACCGCACCGCATCAGCAAGCTGTTGACGACCGTCAAACGCAAACTCCCGCTTGGCGATAGACTGCCAATAGAACTCCGCACGCTCCCAGAGGTTCTTCTCGGGGCGCAGGATCTCGCCTACCAGCGACTCTCGATAACGCAGGAACTGCTGTTCATCCAGGCTACCCTCCACACTGCTCAGGTAGGCTTCCATCGAGGCCATAACTGCCGGCGCCGGCGTGCTGGGGGACTGCACCAGCATCATCAGTCCGGGCACATCGAGCTGGGGCCAGGCGAAGGCGCTGACCACGTAGCCGAGCTGTTGTTCGGTGCGCAGTTGCTGATAGAACCCGGTCTTGATGATGTGCGCGGTCAATGCGGTTGCGGCGCGATCGCCCCACGCATTACCCGCGCCTTGTAAATACCACCCCACCACAGCGTCATCGTGGGGCACGTCAACAACGTACTTGAGGGCATCACCCGATGCCAGGCGCGTGACTTGCAGCGGTGGCAACGCGGGAGGCTCGCCAGCAGCCAGTAGCGCGCTCACGCGCTCCGTGACCGCCTCAACCTTGTCTGCCGTGTAATTGCCATAGAGCAGGGTTTCCGCTGTCGCGCCGCCCCAGAACCCCTGCACCCACGCATCCAGAGCAGTCAGATTCATGGCAAGCAAGGCATCAATCAGCGGCTGCTCACCCCACTCTCCGTGCAGCAGTGCTTCGCGAGCATCGTCCATCACCTGGCTGCTAGGCCGTTTGGCCACCGCGTTGCGCAGGCTGCGCACCATATCGGCGCGAATATTAATGAACCGCTGCTGACTGAAGCTGGCGCCATCAATCGCCGCCAGCAAGCGGTCCAGCAGGCGCTGCTGCTTGTCGTCGTAACCGCTGATGCGCAGGCTGATTCCCTGGGCATGCTTATAGACGTCAAAATCCAGGCCAGCCAGGAGCGCTGGATAGGTAAACTCGTTGACCGCATCCTTCAACAACGCGGTATACAACAGTGCGGCAGCCGCCTGCTGCGGTGTTGCGCCCACCTCGGGCGAGCGGAAGTTGATATAGAGCGCTCCCCGAGGCACCCCGAACTCCGTGTCCTGCCCGAACCACACGGTCTGCCTTGCGCTCTCGAAGGCCCGTTGTGGCGCCTGCGTTACTGGCTCGTCAACCACCAGGCTGACATCCTCCGCGATAAATTCGTTGGGCACAGGCAGTGACATCGCGGTATCAGGCGCGGGCGCGGTCCAGCGCGCCAGCCGCTCGGCGCTAACCGGCTGTACACTATAGGGCACCTCATAATAGGGGCTCTCCCGGTCCACGGCGGCGGAGGCATGGCTGAGGGTGACCAGTGCATTCCCCGGCACCAGCGCTGCCTGCAGCTCGCTGATCAGTTCAGGTGAGTACTCACTCATCACGCTGCCGCCGTGCAGGATATCCACAGGGGCGTACTCATGCATACCGCTGGCCAGGGCGCTGACATAGCTGATCGGGTTGGCCTGCTCACGGAAGCGGAACTGCAACTCCGCGAGACGCGCTTGCTCCTCGTACAACCACTGCTGTGGCCCGTTGGCACGCAGCAGTTCAAGGTAGCTGAACAGGAGTTGCAAAACCCGGTCCTGCTGCGCAAGCCCCTCCTCAGTCAGGCCAATGCTGATGCTGAACAGGGCGCCGCCCCGCCAGCCCAGGCCAGAGCCGGCGGCGAGGGTTTCGGCAAGCCCCTCCGCCTTCAGCTGCGATAGCAGGCTGCCTTTGCCCTCGTGTCCCACCAGATTGCCCAGGTAAGCCAGCGGATTGCTGCGATACTCAGCCCGGTAATCCGCCACCGGGAATGACACCTCAAGCTGACGCAGGGTCGCCTGGGGCTGCACCTGCAGCAGCATCGGCAGGCTCTGGGGCGTGAAAAGCGGGGCTGCGATGTCCGCAACCTCCGTATCGCGGTTGGGAACCTCACTGAACAGCGGCGTCACCAGGGCCTCGAGCTCATCCAGCGACTCCGCGCCAAATACCACCAGGCGCATTTTGTTGGCCGAATAGTGTTGCTCATAGAAGCGCAGCAGGTCCTCGCGAATGGGTTGTTCCGGCGTATCCGCCAGTGTTTGCAGGCTGCCAACTGTAAAAGCGCTGAACGGGTGAGCCGGGTTCATGACATCCTGCAGCACGTCCAGCCCGCGGCGTGAATCACTGCGCAGACCCATCTGGTACTCGGCCTCCACCGCGTTCATCTCGCGCTCGACGTAGACAGCGTCAAACCGCGGGGCAACAAAGAACTGGGCAAACCGGTCCAGAGCACCCGGCAGGTACCCCGCCTGGATGTCAAAGAAGTAATTGGTGTGCTCAAAGCTGGTGTAGGCATTGTGACTGCCGCCATGCTGGGCGATGAACTGCTGGTAGTCTCCCGCCTCCGGGAACTTGTCGGTACCCAGGAACAGCATGTGCTCGAGAAAATGTGCCAGGCCCTCGCGACCGGGCGGATTGTCTCCACTGCCTACCAGCACATCAAGCGACGCGGCGGCCTTGGGAGCTTCCGGATCGGAAATGAGCAACACTTCGAGCTGGTTGGGCAGGGTGAGGTAACGGTACCCGTAGTCGTCATTGGGGCTCTTGACCGGCTGCGGCTGCCCAGCAGGCAGGCTGGCACAGGCGGCCAGCAACGCGAGCACAGAAAAGAGGGCCAGTGCGCTGCGCCACTGTCCAAAGCGGAATGTTTGCATGACTTACTCCAGACTGCGTTGATTATCACCCTCTGCGGGCGTGGGCCAGGCGTTGATTACCGCCTTGATCAGGGTTGCCAGGGGAATGGCAAAAAACACACCCCAGAGACCCCAGATGCCGCCGAAAAACAGCACCGCCAGGATAATGGCGACCGGGTGCAAATTGACTGCCTCGGAGAATAGCAACGGCACCAGCACATTGCCGTCCAGCCCCTGGATGACAAAGTAGACCGCCATCAGCCAATAAAATTCATTGGTAAAGCCCCACTGGAAGAAGCCCACCAGCAAGACGGGCAGTGTCACCAAGGCTGCACCCAGGTAGGGAATAATTACCGAAAGGCCAACGCACAGGGCCAGCAGTGCGGCGTAGTTGAGGTCCAGGAAGGTGAAGCTGACATAGCTGACCGAGCCCACGATGAGGATCTCCAGCACCTTACCCCGCGCATAATTGGCCACCTGCGTATCCATTTCCGACCAGATACGGCGCAACAGAGGCCGTTCAGTGGGCAGGAAGGTCGCCAGCCAGGCGAGAATCTGCCGCCGATCCTTGAGGAAGAAGAAGACCAGAATCGGAATCAGGATCATGTAGACCAGCAGCGTGAGGATACTGGGAATCGTCGCGAGTGAACGGGTAACCAACTGCTGTCCCAGCCCGCCGAGCTCCGCCTGTGCCAGCGCGACCATCTGGTTGATCTGCTGCTGACTGACCACATCCGGGTAGCGGCCGGGCAACAGAACGAGCAGCTCACGGCCCTGCTCCAGCATGCGCGGCATTTCCGCAGCCAGCGCCACCAGCTGGCGCCACACCAGCGGCAACAGCCCCAACGTGACGCCGAAGAAAATACCCACAAAGAGCGTGTAGGCAACACTCACACCAACCCAGCCAGGCAGGCCGCGCCGCTCCAGCCGTCCCGCCAGGCCTTGCATCAGGTAGGCGAGGACGATTGAAGCCACCACCGGCGCCAGGATATCGCCGATAGTTGCCAGCAAGACCACCGCCAGGAGCATCAGTACCAGCAACAGCACCGACTCTTCCTCGAAAAGGTAGCGCTTGTACCACTTGTTGAAGATATCCAGCATGCAGCAGCTTCCCGTCGCCTAACGCTTTTTCAGAAGATAGGTGTAAACACCATCGCACTCGTCAGCGGCCAACAACTGATGGCCGGACTGTTCGGCGAACACGCGAAAGTCGCGCTGTGACCCCCGGTCGGTTGCCAGCACGCGCAAACAGGCACCGGATGGCAAGCCGTTCAGGGCCCGTTTTGCCAGCAACAGGGGCATGGGGCAGTCCAGGCCCTGCGCATCAACCTCCTCCACCGCTTCGTCTGCTGCCCGCATCGCTCACTCACCTCACCGATTCGCCGCGCAGTATATCGGTTCATCCCATACACCCCAACAGCGCTGAACTTTTCCCGCAAACCGTCATCACAAGGACTGCGACCGTGCTGGGCCGCTCGCGCGCCCTTAACGTACAATACAGTGATTGCCGTCGACCCGCGCGGCCTGGATCAAACGTGGTATGTGTTGAGCGTATGCTGCTCCAAGTCTTCAAACCCAGGAACCTGAGCGCTGCCCTGCTGGTGGCGATGCTGCCGCTGGCACCGGTGCAAGCTGTGGAAGGGCTCAAGCTGCCGAATCTGGGCGAGTCCAGCACCAGCCTGTTCTCCGCGGAGTACGAATACCAACTCGGTAGAACCTGGCTGAAGATCTTTCGCAGCCAGGCGACCACCATGGACGACCCGCTGCTCTTCGATTACCTGGAGGACCTCATTTACCGCTTGGTGATACACAGCCAGCTGGAGGATCGGCGCATTGACCTTGTGCTGGTCGACAACCCCACCATCAACGCCTTTGCGGTACCGGGCGGCGTCATCGGGGTGCACAACGGCCTGCTGATGTACGCCCAGACAGAAGACGAACTGGCCTCGGTGCTGGCCCACGAAATTGCCCACCTGAGCCAGCGCCATTTTTCGCGGCGGGTTGAGTTTCAGCGCAATCAGCAGCCCCTGAACCTGGCCGCCATGCTGGCGGGTTTTGTGCTGCTCGCTACAGCCGGTGGTGACGCCGGAATGGCAGCACTGTCGGCCGCACAGGCAGCGGCACAGGACTCCGCACTGCGCTACAGCCGCAGCAACGAGGCGGAAGCTGATCGCGTTGGTATGCAGACGCTGGTGGCAGCGGGGCTGGATCCCCATGCAACCCCCGCGATGTTCGAGCGCATGCTGCAGGCATCGCGTTACACCAGCGGCAACCGCATACCGGAATTCCTGCGCACTCACCCGCTGTCGGAAAACCGCATTGCCGATACGCGCAACCGGGCGCGGCAATACACCAGCCCGACCCGGGAAGACGACCTGCAATACCAGTTGATGCGGGCCAGGGTGACCAACCACCTTGCCGCCACGCCGGAAGCCGCCATTCAGCAGTTTCGCGGTGAGCTGGACGGCAATACACGATCACGCGAGGCATCTACCTACGGCCTGGTGCTGGCGCTCACGGATGCCGGTCGGGTCGATCAGGCCGCGCTTGAACTCGACAGCATCTGGTCTGGCGATGCTGACCGCCTCGAATACAAACTCGCCAATGCGGAAATACTGATGACGCGCGGGGAGCCAGGCAAGGCGGCCGAGCTGTTGGAACGCGAACTGAAGCTATCGCCCGGTAGTCATCCGCTGGCCATGGCCTATGCCCGTGCGTTGATGCGCGACAGGAAACCGCACATTTCGGAAGCCGTGTTGCTGGAGCAGAGCAAGGTGCGCCCCGAGGACCCGGCGCTATGGTACCTGCTGGCTGAGGTACAGGGACTGTCCGGAAATATCGTCGGCCTGCACCAGTCGCGCGCCGAGTACTTCATTCTCAATGGCAACCTTGGCGAAGCGGAAAAACAGTTGAGCTATGCCCTGAAGCTGGTCGGTTCGAACCACGTCGCGGCGGCGAGAATCAACGAGCGCCTGGTTGACATCAACACCCTGCGCGAGCGCATGGACATCTGATCAGGCGTTGCCGATGACGCCCTTGTTGAGATTGGCAGCAAAATCCAGCATACGGCGCAGCGGCACCATGGCCTGCCGGCCAATCGCCGGGTCAACGAACACTTCATTGTCGTCGCGCTCGAACACCTGGTCCAGCGCCTGCAACTCGTTCATCGCCATCCACGGACAGTTGGCGCAGCTGCGGCACGTTGCGCCATTGCCGGCAGTGGGCGCGATAATAAACTCCTTGCCCGGAGCCTGCTGCTGCAGCTTGTAGAAAATGCCCTGATCCGTCGCCACGATGAAGCGTGGATTGGGGAGCTCCTGTGCCGCGCGGATGATCTGCGTTGTGGAGCCCACGCGGTCGGCCAACTCCAGCACCGCCGCCGGCGACTCCGGGTGCACCAGCACCGCGGCATCCGGGTAAACACGCCTGAGATCCGCTATGCCACGCGCCTTGAACTCCTCATGCACAATACAGGCGCCATCCCACATGAGGATGTCTGCCCCCGTTTGGCTGCGCACATAGTCGCCCAGGTGACGGTCCGGGGCCCAGATGATTTTCTTGCCCTGTGCGGCGAGGTGCTCGGCAACATCCAGCGCAATACTCGACGTCACCACCCAATCCGCGCGCGCCTTCACGGCGGCGGAGGTATTGGCATATACCACGACTTCACGGTCCGGATGCGCGTCACAGAACGCAGAGAATTCCTCAATCGGGCAGCCCAGGTCCAGAGAGCAGGTCGCCTCCAGCGTGGGCATGAGCACGCGCTTGTCCGGGGTAAGAATCTTCGCCGTTTCCCCCATGAATCGCACACCCGCGACGACAAGCGTAGTGGCCGGGTGATCGTGACCGAAGCGCGCCATTTCGAGGGAGTCTGACACACAGCCCCCGGTAGCCTCGGCCAGCGCCTGGATCGCGGGCGCCGTGTAATAGTGCGCAACGATAACGGCGTTCTCCGCCTGCAAGCGTCGGCCAATGCGGTCACACAGCTCGCGCTCACGCGCAGGGCTCATTTCACTGCGTTCAGCGTTATCCAGGTGGACCTGAACCTGTTTGCGAATAGATTCCAGCTTGTCGGAAGCAATGCTCATGCTCGGCCTGTCGTGCGCAAGGGCGGGCGATTCTAGCACAATTTGCCCCTGTGTCGCCGGGCCCCAGACGGCCAACATCATCGCTAATGCGCGGAAAATACTGTGAAAGCGCCGCCATTTGCGAAAAATTACTAGAATTTCTCTCATATACTACGTATAACCTCATGTTATATATAGAATAACAAGCAACACAAACACGCTGTTGAGGGCCCCAGGGCCTTTCACAGCGCACAGTAAAGCGCGGGGAACCTGTGGATCTGCGAACGATTCTGGCGATTTCGGCCAATAAAACAGATCATCTGATCCTGGCGGATTGCCTGGATCGTGCCGAGCCCAGCCGTTTCAGGCTCAACAGCAAAACCGCTCTCGAACGCCCGCTCGACACCCTGATGGACCCGGCGATCGATGCCGTTATCCTCGCCGCCGGGCCGGAAACCGATTACCTGCTGCGCCTGGCGCAGAAACACGTGCCATCACTGCCGATTATCCTTCTGCGTGACAACATGCCCGACAGCGGGGAACTGCGACAGTTGCGCGATAGTGGCGCGCAGGACTACCTCGTCCGCGGGCAACTGCAAGACCCGATGTTGCATCGTCTGCTCGACTACAGCATCGAACTGAAGCAGGCACGCACCACCATCAGCGAACTGTCCAGCCGCGACGCACTGACCGGAGCACTCAACCGCGCGGGCTTTCGCGCGCACCTCGAACGCGCCATGCAGCGTTCACAGCGCTACCGTTTCAAAACCGGCCTGCTCTATCTCAATATCGACCAATTCACCAATATCAACGACCACTACGGTGAACAGAACGGTGATGCCGTCATCCAGGCACTGAGCCAGCGCATGCTGAGCAAATTGCGCAGCAGTGACAGCATAGCGCGGCTCGGGGGCGACGAGTTTGCGGTTGTACTGGAAGACGTGGGTACGCCCGCTGACATGGCCCGTATCGCCGACAAGATGCTGCAGGCGATTGCGGCTCCCTACTATCTGGAGGGCCAACACGTCGCCATCGACGCCAGCATCGGCGGCGCACTCTTCGCGGATGACGCCGCCAACATGAGCGAACTGATGGATCACGCGCGCAGTGCCATGCTGCAGGCCAAGGCCATCCCCGGCTGCCGCTTCGTGGCCTACAGCGATCACCTGCAGTTTGATATGCAGGGCAGCAGCACACTGGCAGCCGAATTACGGGTTGCCGCACGACACAACCAGTTCGAACTGCACTATCAGCCGCGGATGGATCTTGAGCGCGGACGTCTTGCCGGGCTGGAAGCGCTACTGCGCTGGAACCACCCCCAGCGCGGGCTTATCTGCCCGGGCGAGTTTATCGCCGAGTGCGAGGATATGGGCCTGATGAAGACCATTGGCTACCAGGTCATTCAGCATGCCTGCTGTGCGCTCAACTGGCTGGGCGACCAGCATATGGATGACGTGGTAGTGGCGGTCAACATTTCCTTCTCGCAGATTCAGGACGACCGGTTCATCGCCGCGGTCAAAGACACCTTGCAACGCACAGGCGCAAACCCCGCACTACTGGAATTCGAACTCACAGAAACCACCATCCTCAAGGACCCGGCCACCATCAAGGCGAGCATGCACGAACTGATGCAGTTGGGCATCCGCTTTTCCCTGGATGACTTTGGCACCGGCTTCTCGCAGCTTACACACCTCACTGAGCTACCTATTTCAGCCATCAAAGTGGATGCAGCGTTCGTGCGCGACCTGCCGCACAATGTGCAACAGGCGGCGGTTTGTAGCCTCATCATCGAAATGGCGCGCCGGCTGGAAATCGAAGTGATCGCCGAGGGCGTTGAGAATCACGAACAGGTCAGCTTCCTGCGCAGCCAGAATTGCGAGCAGGTTCAGGGGTTTTACTACAGCAAGGCCATTCCGCTACAGCAGCTGCCCCGCTTTGTGCAGGAACAGCGTTTCAAACAGCGGGAGCGCATCTCATCCTGACATTTTGTAACATACCCCACGATAGGCAAAACTTCTGGGCTGCCTACGCGAAAGAGACCTATGCGCTAACGACATGGGATGATAGCCTTGTTCGCTCTTCCGGTTGCCGCGCATAACGTACTGATGCAAAACCCCAGCTCGCATACGATACGCGCAAAAATTCTGGTCTGCGATGACGACCAGATTGTGCGGTTGCTGACACGGCAATGTCTGGAAGCAGAAGATATGGTTGTGGTCGAAGCGAGCAGCGGCCCGGAAGCACTGGAAATGTTCACCCGGGAACGGCCAGACCTCGTGTTCCTTGATGTTGAAATGCCGGGGATGAGCGGGCTTGAAGTGTGCAAGCTCATTCGCGAGATGCCGCAGGGCGAATCCATACCCATCATGATCGTCACCGGCTCCGATGATCGCGAATCCATTGATCTCGGCTTCGACGCCGGTGCCACACAGTACAAAACCAAACCGGTCAACTGGTCGCTACTGGGGCGGGACGTGCAGTACATGTTGCGCGCCAGCCAGGCGTTCAACTCCCTGCGCCGACAAGAAGACCGGCTGCGCTACCTGGCCTACTACGATCCACTGACGAACCTGCCAAACAGACGCAATTTCAATGAACAACTGGTGCGCATTCTGAAGCGCAGCCAGCGCCGTAGCTCCTATGCGGCCCTGCTCTTCATCGACCTGGATAATTTCAAGCGCATCAACGACTCAATCGGCCACGGGCGCGGCGACCGACTACTGGTAGAAATTGCCAAGCGCCTGACGCTGGAATTGCGCCAGGACGATGCCATCAACTTTTTCAGCGACGATGATGACGACGATGACGCCAGCGGTGACGGCAGCGCAGAAATCGCGCGCCTGGGCGGTGACGAGTTCACCGTCGTGTTGTCAGATGTGCCCGACAAACAACACGTAGAAGGGATTGCAAGGCGGATTCTTGAGAGCCTCTCGCAACCCATCGCACTGCAATCACACAACCCGGTTGTTACGCCCAGCATCGGGATCGCCATTTACCCAACGGACGGCGAAGACCCTGACAGCCTCATTCGCAACGCGGACACAGCCATGTACGTGGCAAAGGCCGCGGGCCGGGCCTGCTACCGCTTCTACAACGAAGAAATGAATGCCAAGGCCGTTGAACAGCTCAAAATGGAAGAAGAGTTGCGCCACGGCATGCAGGCAGGCGAGTTGGAGCTGCGCTATCAGCCACAGGTAGAGGTTGCTACCGGCAACGTGGTGAGCCTGGAAGCACTGGTACGCTGGAAGCACCCGGTACGCGGCATGGTGTCACCTGCGGAATTCATCCCGGTCGCCGAGCGCACCGGGCAGATCATTGAGCTCGGCGAATGGGTGATGACCCAGGTTGCCAAGGACTGCCAGTACTGGGACACCCTCGGCTTGCCGTCATTCCGCGTGAGCGTGAATATCTCCCCCTTGCAGTTCAACCAGAGTGGCCTATCGGGCTTCGTGCGCGGTTTCCTCGAAAACTCCAAGATGCTTCCACATCGCCTGGAACTGGAGCTTACCGAGGGCGCCATCATGACCGATGCGGAAGCGAACATCGTGAAACTGAAGGAACTCAAGGCTATTGGCCTTGACCTGGCAGTGGACGACTTTGGTACTGGCTATTCATCCCTGAGTTACCTCAAGCGTTTTCCAATTGACACGCTGAAAATCGATCAGAGCTTCATTGCCGATCTTGGCAGCCCGGACGGTGCCGCGATCATCGATGCGATTCTCGCCCTGTCGCGCACTCTCAACCTGCGCGTGATTGCAGAGGGCATCGAAACTGCGGAGCAGATGCGCTACCTGGTCGACAAACAGTGTGATCTGCTGCAGGGATATTTCTTTTCCATCCCTGTGTACCCCGAGGAAGTGCCCAACCTGCTGCGACACAACTTTTCCGAGCAACTCGCCTCGGGCCAGTAAATTGGCCAATCGCAAACCAGCTCGCATGAATTTCGGGGCACTGTGGCTGACTACCGTTCTGTGCCTCCCCCTACTGTCACGTGCTGCAGCACCAGACAACGAACCTCTGTTGATAATGCTGCAGGGCGATTCGGTGCAGGAGCTGCGCGAACTGGTGGAACGCGCAGGAGGGGGCGTGACGCACGACCTGCCAATCATCAACGCCTTGGGCGCCTCCGTGACGGCGCAACAACTCGAGCAGATTCGCAGCTCCCCAGTGATTTCACGCCTGATTGACGACCTGTCGATGGATATGTCCGAGCCCTTGCCGCCGCCTGATGCCACGGCATGCGCGCTGGGCGGCGCGCTGGAGGCTCACCTTGGCAGCAAGACGCTGGAATGGGCGATTCATAACCTCGGCGAAGCAACCGACCGCCTGAAAAGCGTGAAGCTCTCCTGGCCATCCGGTCTTGGCTCCGAGCTGCATGCACAGCTGGGAGAGGCCACACTCGAGCTTTCTCCAGCCACGCTCGATGGCGAGGATCGCTGGCAGACAACCACTGACTTGGCGGACGCAGAGGCGGGCCCGCAGCCCGGCACCCGCACACAATTCAGCATCACCTTTCCCGCCAATACTTCTGACTTGCACGACCAGTGGCAGCAAAGCGATTTCCAAATAACGCTGCAATTCGGCACAAGCTGCACATTGACGCTCATTCCCGGCTACGCCGACTACCTATCCGACACCTATTACCCGCGCGTTTCAGGCGCCGCAGACCTCCATCGACACGGTATTACAGGACGTGGTGTAACGGTAGCGGTGCTCGACTCCGGCCTGTGGGAACACCCTGCACTGGCCACCGATACCGAAGGTGAGCCCCGCATCATTGGCCGCTATGACGCCATAGACAACAGAGCCAGCGTGCCGGTGCCCGACGCCAGTGGACACGGCACACACATGAGCAGCGTTATCGCAAACAGTGAGCGAGTGCTCACACATGGACAACCGGATGGCAGCTACAAGGGCATTGCACCGGACGCGCAGCTGGTTGTCATTAAAGCCTTCGACGAAGAAGGGCAAGGTGACTTCCTGGACATCGTGCGCGGCATACAGTGGGTCGTGGAGCACCGCGAGCAGCTCAACATTCGGGTGCTGAACCTGTCATTTGCCGCCCGTCCCCGCTGGCCCTACTTTCTCGACCCGATCAATCAGGCACTCATGCACGCCTGGGCAGCGGGCATTACCGTTGTCGCGGCCGCGGGCAACGAGGGCCCAGAGCCGATGACCATCGGCTCGCCCGGAAATCTGCCCTACATTATCACCGTAGGTGCCTACACCGATTCCTGGACCGTGGATGACCGGAATGATGACTATATTCCCGGGTTCTCGTCACGTGGCCCGACGCCCAGCGGACACATCAAGCCAGACCTGGTTGCCCCGGGAGGCCATATCGCCGGCCTCGCAAGCCCAGGTAGCACGCTCACGCGCAAGCACCCCAACTACATGATCAGCAGCGGAGAACTGGTCATGACCGGCACCTCACAGGCCAGCGCACTCGTCTCGGGCATTGCCGCGCTGCTCCTGCAACTGGAACCAGAGCTGACACCCGACGACATCAAATGCAAATTGATGAGCAGCGCAGAACCCGCAATTCACAAGAACGGGCGCCTCTACTACAGCCCGTTCCTGCAGGGCAGCGGAGCGGTAAGCGCGACCCGGGCTATAACCCTCGGGACATCAGGTTGCGGCAACCAGGGCCTGGATATCGCACGGGAGATCCGCGGCGAGACGCATTACGAAGGCCCCGCAATAGTGGACGAGACCGGGGACCCCACCTTGCCGGGCCTGCAGGACCTGCTGACATCCAATCCAACCGAGGATGCCCCCTCCGACGCCCTCAGGTGGGGCGTTAAGGCTCACATCGAACGTGAAGACGCCGAGCCACCCAGCGCAGAATTGCCGGTCGATTGGCTGGAAATCTACACTGCAGAACGCAGCAGAATCGAAGCGCTTTCCCGCCAAGATAACGGTGAGTCATCTCGCTGATACCACCCCTGCCCCGGCGTGTAACCCAAATGGGGCAAGCACTAAAAAGCACTCCACTAAAAATCGTTTTCCATATATTTTTCAACACCTTACAAACAACCATCTCACCCAGAACATGAGTGGGCGGACGACCACGTCAATCCTGTAGAAATACAGTGCCCCAAACTGGTTATGGAAGCCTCTTCAACCTCCCCTCGCAGCTCCCTATAACGGTACCGAGCGCCGCAACAACGCGGCAGAAAATGCCTCTCACGGATGAGATAGGGTTGGAAAATTTAGGCCACTGGGGTGGCGAAAATCATGCGATGGGGCAGGCTACTGATGAAAAACCTTTCGAATATCTTTAAGCAGAGCGTGGCGTTATCAACGCTCATCTTCGCTGGCCCCGTGCTGGCAGACTCAAGCTTCACTCAAGTCAATGCTGCCAACGGCTCCGCAACAGTTCACAAAGTCGCACACGGATTGGCAAAAACTGTCAATTATCAGACCACAAGCGGATATAAGTGGGGCAACGCTGGCGCTATTGACACCGCGGCACCCACAAAGTGGGCAGATGCAGAAGCAGAGGCCACAAGCTACAAGTGGGCGATGAGGGAAAACATCAACACCCAGGGTCCGACAGAGGTACAGTCAGCTTCGACAAGCCTCGAGTTCACTTGGGGAAACTCTAGCGTTGCTTCTGAAACTGGCTACAAGTGGGGCTTCCGCAGCTATGCTAACCAGGCTGGGTACAAGTGGGGCTTCCGCAGCTACGCCGACCAGACTGGCTACAAGTGGAGCCTTCGATAAGCACGTAAGCACGTAAACACGTAAGCACATGAAACACTGAAAGGGAGGCAATGCCTCCCTTTTTTATTTGAATTGCTTTTTATACATCGCCCGATCAGACATCGTCAAACAGATTGATTACACTGGAGCCATCTAAAGACTAGAACACAACCAAACATGATCTATTGGCTGCAGATACTAACAGCGCTCATAGTGCTCACCGCCACTACCAAACCGATGGGAATGGACTCATCCTCCGCGCCAAACATAGACTTCCAACCGTCAGTTGTGACGCCAATGCTCTCCCAGCAGATCGTAACTCAATCCTTTCAGGATTCCAGTGGCAATATGTGGTTTCTGACTCAAGAGGGGCTGAATCGCTACAATGGCCATGAAGTCGAGAACTATAGATACTCGCTAACGAACCCAAGCTCAATATCTCACGACGCAGTTACAAGCATCGTAGAAGACCTCGAAGGGACGATCTGGGTCTCGACCCGAGGAGGCGGGCTGAATCGATACAACCAAATAGACAACGGATTTGAGCATTTTACCGCGGATAAAAACGATGCGTCATCGCCCCTGACGAACGATATTCTAACTTTATTTCTCGATGAAAGTGGACGCATTTGGTTAGGATATGACAATGCGTTCAGCATCTTCACTCCATCGAACGAAGAATTTGAACATTATACACCCAGCACCATCGGACTACCTTATCTAGGAGAGGTAAACAGCTTTACACAGTCACCCGACTCTACGGTTTGGGCTGCCTCCATATCGACTGGGCTGATTAAAATTACAGCAACCACACCGCTAGTGGCTTCCAAAATAAATATTCACAATCTCTCAGCGGACGGATCCGCCGAGAGTGAGCCTATTTTCAAAGTGCTTTCAGATTCGAGCGGAAATATTTGGTCTCTCACACCATCATCGGGAGTTATTCAATATAATCCATCTAAAAATTCCGCGCAGCGTTTTACAACATCAACCGCGAACACACGATCGCTTCTCTCAAACACTCCGATCGACATTTTTGAAGACAAATCTAATCAGATTTGGATTTGCACTCTTGATGGCCTCAATTTATACGCCAGAAATACCAATGACTTCTATAAGTTCAACACGCTCAATACAAATCTACCCTCTGACAGAATATCGAGCATTTACCAATCTAGGGAAGGACTCTACTGGGTCGGAACCATCTTTGGCCTAGCGACCGGCTCCCAAAACCTATTCGCAAAATTTAATACAGAAACAGCAGGCCTACCAAATGAATCAATTAACGCCTTCGGAGAAACGAAAGGTGGCGGAGTATGGATTGGCACAGACGACGGACTAAGCAAATTAGACCAAGACCATAATGCGATTCTAACCATCAACGAACACACAGCCCCTGCCATCTCAAGCCCTGCCGTAATGAGCCTTCTCGGCGAAGGAAACGTTTTATGGATCGGGACCTTCTCCGGCGGCCTAAATAAACTTGACACCACAACTAATGAGGTGACGACGTTTAGACATTCGCGATTTGATAATACCACTATCGGCGCTAACGGCGTGACGTCGATCATGAGGTCCAGGTCAGGGACGTTGTATGTGGGCACTTATGGAGGCGGACTTAGTGCACTAAGCGCGGATGAATCTGTGTTCAGACGTTACATATATGAACCCAATGACGATCAAAGTCTAAGTAACAACAATGTGCTTGCACTGTTCGAAGACTCCATGGGCTTCATCTGGGTGGGCACAGAAAATGGACTAAACCGGCTTAGATCCGCAGATCTCGGAGTATTCGATAGATACTATACAGAGCGCGGGAATACAGACAGTATTTCAAGCGACATGGTCTGGTCATTCTACGAAGACGACCACCAGAACTTATGGATAGGAACAAAAGGGGGTGGCCTCAATAGATGGGGAAAGCGGGCTCGCACTGAAGGGGTTGAAAAGTTCGACCACTATTCAGAGAACATTTCGCTACCAAGCTCAAATATTTATGGCATCCAAAGTGACAAAGAGGGAAATCTTTGGATTTCTCACAATCGAGGTGTGACAAAACTAGATACCGTTAGCAAGAATTCGCGTCAGTTCGGTGTCCGTGATGGCCTACAAGACACAGAGTTCAATATGGGCGCATCCTTCAAATCTACTAGCGGTCTTATATATTTTGGTGGAAACTTGGGCTTTAATATTATTGATCCAAAAGGCTTCAAGGATCACGAATCGCCGCCACAGGTGAGCATCTCAGAAATACGGGTAATGAATGAAAGAAGAAAATTCGCAAAACCATACAACAAACTTCAAAATATAGAGCTAACACATAACGACAAAATATTCTCCGTTGAATTTTTTGCGGCCGACTATTCAGCCCCATCACTCCTCCAGTATGCTTATAAACTAGATGGCATCAACGAAAACTGGGTTATTTCCAACGATGCAAGGCAGGCATCCTTTACCACTTTACCTCCTGGCTCGTATCAACTGCACCTGGCCGCGGCAAGCCCTGGCGGCACCTGGAACTGGGATGGAAAATCCATCAATGTGCATGTATCGCCACCGATTTGGCGTAGCGGCACAGCATACTTAGCATATTCGATCATTTTATTGTCTTTGCTAACTGTATATTTGAAGAAACAAAGAGAAAAATCTGAACTCGCAATCGCGAGACAAAGGGAGCTTGAGGAAAAAGTAAGGGAGCGCACCCAAGACTTACAAGAAGCAACGTACGCTGCCGAGACAGCAAACCGAGCGAAATCTGAATTTCTTGCGACTGTTAGCCACGAAATAAGGACACCGATGCACGGCATGATTGGCATGACAGAGCTGCTACTGCACACTGATTTAAGTGAACAGCAGCGCAGATTTGCTACTGCGGCCAACAACAGCGGCGCCGCACTTCTTTCACTAATCAACGACATTCTCGATTTTTCTAAAATCGAAGCCAATAAAATTGAGATAGAAAGCATCCCGTTCAACGTAGTAGACTTGGTAGAAGAAATTTGCTACCTCCAGAGCGAACCTGCCTCGAGGAAAAATATCGAACTGAGCCACGTTATTAACGCCAGCATCGATATGGAGTTCGTTGGCGACCCTGGAAAGCTTCGCCAAGTCCTAATGAACTTAACGAACAACGCGATTAAGTTCACCGAATCCGGTCATATTGAAGTGCTTGTTGATCGTGAAAAAGTCGTAGGAAGCGACAAGTCAATGTTACACCTCCGAATAAACGACACCGGCATTGGAATGGACCAAGCGACTTGTGAAAGAGTTTTTGAGCCATTTACTCAGGCAGATGCTAGCACCACAAGACAGTACGGCGGTACAGGTCTTGGCCTTTCGATCACCAAGAACTATGTGGAACTCATGGGAGGGAGCATACACGTAAGCTCGAAACAAAATGTCGGCACCTCAGTGCACCTAAGTATCCCTACCCTTGACATTAGAACTCTGAGTTCTCAATCAAAAAACCACATATTTCCGAGCAGTTCTTTCGCGATAATTTCCGCCCACAAGTCAACTCGCGATATGGTTTCTGAGCAGCTAAAACGCCTGGGCGCATCGTCAATTGCAGAGTTCGACACGCTGTCTGAGTATCATGGTTTGGGTTCGGATTCGTTCATATTCATCGATATATCAACTGTAGATAGGCAGATTTTGAGTATGCATTGGATGCTCATGAAAAGCCGAACGACGATCATAGCATCTCTAAATTCCTTCTCGGAATACCAAAGCTTGGACGCAAGTGCTCTCATCAGCAAACCGACCACGATGGAAAGCGTGAGCCAAGCTGTTATAAATTGGGCGCAAGGGGCAAATATAGCCATCGCGAGGGAAGCACAACAACAAAAAGAAGTAAGAAAGCCACTCAAGATATTGGTAGCGGAGGATATTCCGACGAACCAAAGGATTGCTAGTGAGGTAATTCGAATGTGTGGATACAACGCCGATATCGCGGAGAACGGCGAGCAAGCAGTAAGGATGCAATGCCAGAATCGATATGACCTAATATTCATGGACTGCCAGATGCCGCGTATGGACGGCTTTGCAGCGACACGCTCTATTCGAAATAATGAAGCGGGAAACGGCAATACACCCTGCACAATCATCGCGCTTACCGCGGGAACGACTTCGAGCGACCGGAAGGCATTTTATGAAGCAGGAATGGACGGATTCCTTGGCAAACCGTTTAGAGTTGAGGATATCCGGAATGTGCTAACAACTCATTTCGGCGAACATGGATTTGTCGAAGGCGAGGAGCGTCACAGCACTTCAAGAAGTTCCTCGGGAAAGAGTGAGGCGAGTAATGACACAGGTATTATTGACGAACCTGCCGTGAGCAATATACTGCATATCCAAGAGCAGACTGGGAAGGCCATCCTCAAAGAAGTATACGAAGGTTTTTGCCTTCAAATGGATCAAAAAATTTCAGAGCTGAATAATGACAACAACACTTTAGGTTCCAAGAACTTACAATCCCTCGCTCATGCGGTCAAGTCGATGAGTGCGAACCTTGGCGCTAAAGAGATAAAATCGATTGCCGGGAAGATTGAATCTGACATAAAGGGTGGAAAAGAAGTCGACTACGTTTTAGCACGCGAATCAATTACGAAGGCCTATTCAGCATTCAGATCTGCGTTCCGCGAACGATATAAAAATTATTTGGAGCACTGAGCGACTAAATATTGTGCGCTTTAGGAGGACATGGATGCCCGCTGCCGGTCCCTATATTTATCTAGTTTATTTCCTCCTGATCTCTATATCAGCATCCATCTACTCGTCCGAAGTCAGCGGGTCGAGTCGCCAACCCAAATCTCAAATTACTATTCAGGTTCCGGTAGCACTAAAGCATCTCGCGTCAACAACGATATTATCAACCCTACACTCCACAGACCGGCGACTTTGGCTAGCAACGCTTGATGGTGTTACGCAGGTCGGAACTACAGATGATCGGAAGTTCAGTCACTTTACAAACAGGTCTGGTGACAAGGTTAGATTCCGCGCGCGCCACTTAATTGAAGTGTGGGATGGAGAAATTTTTGCACTAACAACAGACAACAAAGCCGTATCACTACAGCGAGGTGGATCCAATTTTGTTAGTGCAGATTGGCTTGAGGCGATCGGAGGAGATACCGACGAGCTTGTTGAAGCCTACTTTTCTCCAAAAAATTTACTTTGGCTTGCGTATGAAAATGGAAAGATTCTAGCGTTCTCTTCACGAGGCCGGAGGTTAAGTATTGTCCGTACCAGTGGACTCGGAATTCCATCTGACATTTTCGGCACTTATGAGGGTGGCGTCTTAGTTTCGTTTTCATCGAACAAAGTTCTGTCAATCTCGATGCAAGGAAAAATTGATAAAAAGTTCAATACCGATGGCTGCTTCGGCCTTAGAAATATTAGTGAGCTGGCCAAGCTAGGAAATGGTGAAGTAATCATGGGCTCTCGTGGTGGAGGCATCTTTTTTTTCGACTCTGAAACAGAAAACTGCGAGGCTGCAAGGGTTGTTGATGTCAATTCAGAAAATGTTCAATCTTCGAACGTACATGATATCGAGCTACTCGAAGACAAGAAAACGACACTCGTTGGGACAGACCAGGGGTTGCTAATATGCACGTCCGAGGGGGTATGTCAAGAACATGCATCACCATTCCATCAGTCGCTCAGCGACGTTATTTCAATAAGCCGAGACTCCAAGGGGAGCGCGTATTGGATTGGCACTTACAAAGGGATCTTCCGACTTATTCAAACTCCGTTCCAACTTTTTGGTACAAGCACAAGTCCCCTACTGCAATCGATAGTGGGATTCGCACAGGCGGAGAACGACGGCACTCTAATAGCCTCCTATCATGGTCTCGCACTACTAAAGCCCAACAGCGAGCAGGTTGTCTCGATTGATAAAGGTCGGTGGGAGACGGACTTTGTTCGAGAGGGAATTATGACCCTATATCATCATAATGAAATCACATATTTGGGGTATCGCAACCTAGGCTTTGAAATCTTGCATGCTACAACACCTCGCGCTCAACATTGGGACCTATCAAAGGTCGATGGGCTTCGCTCTAACTCAATAAGCAGCTTTCTTAAAACCAACGAAGGAGAGCTCCTTCTCGGCACCTATGGTCAAGGCATCGCGATATTAGATGTTAGACGACGCGCTGCCAGGCACTTGACTACCGCGAGTGGGGATTCAGGAGAAGAACAGATACTCTTCATATTTCAATCAAGTGATGGAACTATTTGGGTCGGTACGGAGGCCGGCTTGAGAACACTGAGCCTTGTAGACAACAAGCTTGTCGAAGTGACTTATTTGAACGCATCATCCGACATGGCGGAGAACCCAATCATATGGAGCGCGAACGAGACAGACAATTTCGTTTGGTTTGGCTCCATGCATGACGGTTTATTCAAGCACGAAAAATCTCGTCACCTACCCACGGACACTGGGGCTATAGTTATCCAAGATTTCTCCGAAATCTCATATGCCGAAAAGGCGATCTATTCTATCGAGAAAGGCCTCGGAGAAGAAATTTGGTTTTCCACAAACCAAGGTATTGCGCGTCGCACAAGTATTGGGAAGGTCGTTCAGTACGGTGAGGAGAATGGCGTAGATGGCATAGGATTTGAACTAAACAGTTCATTTCAAGACGTTTATGGATATTTGTACTTTGGCGGTGTGAACGGGTTTTACAAATTTCATCCTCATGATATTGGCGATGGTCCTTCCCCCGCCACCATGTTCCTGAACGACATAGTTATTGGCGGGCGGAAAATTCATGTTGGTCGGCATGATGCGCTAAGTCAGTCCATAACCCTCAGTCACAAAGATCGCTTCTTGAGCTTCGAATTCAGTACTAGAGACCTTACCAACCCTGGCTCCACCCGATACCGTTATAAGCTGGAGGGCTTTGACGACGACTGGGTGGATGTCGGGAATCGCGGCTCGGCGACATACACCAACCTCCCTGCGGGGGACTATGTGTTTAGAGCGCAAGCGCTCAATGCGTCGGGTATTTGGAATCTATCGGGCATATCACTCGATGTTGAAGTCAAACCGGCTCCGTGGCGCACGTGGTGGGCCTATACGCTCTATACGTTATTCCTCCTGGGAATTGCTTATCTGCTCCTTCGGATCTATCGCGAGCAGATGCTGAAGAAGCAGGCGCTGGAGCAGGCCCGGGAGATGCAGCGGGTGGCGGATCACTTCGCCGACGAATTACTCGACCAAATGGATATCCAGCGAGTACTTACTGACTCCATTCATCGCTACAATAAAGAATTGTTGGCGTGGGCGAACACCTGCATCCAGCGCACCGCCGAGTACGCTCAGGGCGATATGGAAGCTCTGCGAAGTGGGACGGACTACCGACTGCAAATACTGGACCTGGTGCAGGATGCGCTTTACTACCGCGGAGAGGAACTCTACCTCGACCCCAGTGCTTTCGTAGGGCGCCTTTTCGGTTCAGCGGCCAGACGATATCCAAACCTGAACCAGCGGTTGATTGCGGTAAACGACGCCACAAGTGAACTGCTGCCCGCGACGCAGGCTATACCGCTGGCGATCATCATCGGAGAGCTTTTCGAGAATTCGATGAGCCATGGCTTTTCCCAGTCCGCGGGTGCCTGTTGCGTACGTGTTGTCGTCAATATGCCGTCAATCAGGGAGGTCTACCTTGAGTATCACGACGATGGCGCAGGCATTCCTGAGGGGCTAAGTTTCGAAGCTGCGGAGTTCGCCGGGTTTTCCATCGCCGCAGAGGCGGCCAAAGCGGCAAACGGAACGCTCGAAATAAGCCCGGACAGGCAGACGGTACACGGATACTTTTCGCTATCGGAAGAAATGGACGACGTGGATCAGCTGCCCTGAAACCTGGGCTCCCGCTTTTCCTGACGCGCCGCGAAACCCTCTTGCAGATCTGCCGATTGCAGGCATTCCATTGCCAGGCCCTGGGCATACTCGCGGTCGAGCTTGCCTGCTGCTGACTGCTGAATAATCTGCTTCATCGCCCTCACCGAGAGGGGCGCCAGGGCTGCGATATCACGTGCCAGCTGGTCTGCTGTGTCTTTCAGGGCAGCTGGCTGCACCAGATAGTCCAGAAAGCCGATTTCCAGCAATGTTTGCGACTGCATCTCCTCGGCAGCAAGCAGCATCCTCTTTGCAGCGCTCACACCCAGCCGTTCAACAAAGCGGTTGACGCCGCTGACGGGGTAACACAAACCGATAGCAGCCGCGGGTACCCGCAATTTGCTGCCCGCGATGCCAATCCTGAAGTCGCAACTCAATGCCAACTCCACCCCGCCACCGTAGACATTCCCGCTTATAGCGCAGATCGTCGGGATGGGAAGTTCGGCGATAAGGTCGGTGGTCTCCTGAAAGGCATCGCCGGACAGGTTGCCGCTGCCCAGCTGTTGCAGGGAGGCTCCGGCGCAAAAGGTCTTATCGCCCTCCCCGGTTATGATCAATACTCTCGCCTGCTCGTCATCCCGCAAGGTGGCCAGGGATGCCTGGATAGCACTCAACTGCTCCTGCCCAAGAGCGTTGTGTTGGGCAGGGTTATTCAGTGTCAGGCGAGCAATATGCCCGGTGCACTCAAAGCGTATGGTGTCAGTCATGGTTGTGGATTCTGTCATACCCCGATGGGCTGCGCCAGATAGCCGAGGCGACCAGTGGTAGACAGACATCACTCGCGGTCTGATACTGAGTGTTTTTTCGCAGAGGCAGGCAGAGCATGGGCACAATGAATCGCTGTGGTTGGTGCGGGTCAGACCCTCTCTATGTTGCCTACCACGACGAGGAATGGGGTGTGCCCGTACGACACGACCCCACGCTGTTCGAGTTCCTCGTTCTGGAGGGTGCGCAGGCCGGGCTTTCCTGGATTACCGTACTGCGCAAGCGTCAAGGCTACCACGCGTCTTTTGCCGGACTGGACCCGAATAAGGTCGCCGCCTTTTCAGACGCCGAACTGGAAAAGGCCCTGCTCAACCCGGGGATTGTGCGCAATCGGCTCAAAGTCTACAGCGCTCGCAAAAACGCCCAGGCGTTTATGGCGATACAGGCATCTGCTGGCTCGTTCTCCAACTACCTTTGGCACTATGTTGACGACCAACCCATCACCAATCACTGGCGCACCTTGGCGGAGGTGCCGGCACGAACAGCGCTTTCGGATACCATCAGTAAAGATTTGAAGAAACAGGGTTTCAGCTTCGTGGGCTCGACAATCGTCTACGCCTACATGCAGGCCGTCGGCCTGGTGAATGACCACCTGGTCAGCTGTTTTCGCCATCAGGCGTGCGCCGAACCAGCGCAAGGGCACCCTTGATGCGTGGAACGAATACAACGAGCGACGTGAGAGAGTCGAGCAGTGCCCGGGTATGGCAGCTGGCCTGGCCAACCATCATCTCAAACCTCCTGTTCACCACGGTCGGCTTTCTGCACATCAAGATTGCCGCTGGCCTCGGCACGTCAGCGGTTGCAGCTGTGACCACCGGGCACCGCGTGTTTTTTCTGGTGCAGGCTATTCTCATGGGGCTGTCCGTAGCGACCACCGCAACCGTATCCCGGCATTGGGGAGCCAAACAGATCGCGCAGGCAGAAATGGCCAGCTGGACTGCGCTGCTACTCGCTCTGCTGGTTGCCGGCCTGCTCTCTATCCCGGTGCTCACCGTCCCCACGGCCATCGCCGGCATTTTTGGTCTGGACAATGCAACCACGCTGCTGGCGGCAAGCTTCATATTCTGGCTGGGGCTGTTCAACCTGTTTTCTGCCACCAACATGATGTTGTCCACATCACTGCGGGCAACGGGCGACGTAATCACCCCGCTCTACTTCCTGGCTTGTAGCACGACTATGAACGTAGCCTTTGGCTACGCCCTGGCGTTCGGCATAGGCCCCTTGCCTACCCTCGGGGTCGCCGGGGTAGCGCTCGGCGGGGGCATTGCGGGTGCGCTGGTGACCATCGCCTTTGTGCTCATGTGGTGGAACGGGCGCTTCAATCTGCAGCCCGTAGGAGAGGCACGCTTCGACTGGGTTGCAGCGCGCAAACTTGTGCGCATCGCGCTACCTGCAGTGACTGAGCAGGGAGTGGTGCAGATCGCCTTTCTCGCCTTCTTCGCCATTATCGCCAACTACGGCACCAGTGCCTATGCCGCCTACGGTATAGGCATCAGCCTCGTAGCGTTCCCCATTGTCATCGGGTTCGGTTTCGGCATCGCAACCGCCACCTTGGTGGGTCAACAACTGGGGGCCGGCCGCCCGGCGCAGGCCATGATGACGGGCTGGAGGTCGCTACGCATGGCATTGCTGGCGATGATTACACTTTCCGCCTGCATGGCATCCTACGCGCGCGACCTCGCGACGTTCATGATCAACGATGCGGAGGTGATTGACCTTACGGTGGGCTTCATCTACATCATCTGTCTCGCACAGCCCATGATGGCCATTGATTTCACTCTCGCGGGTGCTCTCAGGGGCGCGGGGGACACCCGCTTTCCCTTGCTGTCGACGTTCATTGGCATTATTTTTGGCCGCCTGTTACCCGCCTGGCTCTGCGTACAACTGAACCTGTCGGTGTATTGGGTGTTCGCCGTCATGCTGCTGGATTGTCTGCTCAAGTCCAGCTTGCTGTTGTGGCGCTACCGATCCCGCAAGTGGCTAGACATCAACCCGACTCAGGACTCACCTGGCTCACTATAGACAGCGACAAAAAAAATACTTAAAGTTTGAATTTGAGACTATTGAGTACGGAGAGCGGCTGTCCCGTCCTCCGCAGAGGCGCTGCATGAGTACACTGAGTGACGGGCCACGCCAGGGGTCACCGTTCAATCGAACTGCCCAGCACGACGCCAAACGCGCAGCCATACTGTCCCAGGCGGCGCAACTGTTCAATTCCAAGGGGTCGCGGGCAACCACGCTGCGCGATATTGCGGAGTCGCTGGGCCTGACCAAAACCAGCCTCTACTACTATGTAAAAACCAAGGAAGAGTTGATTTTCCAGTGCTACCTCGCGACCCTGGATCATCACCTGCAATCGATGGCCGACATCGAGCGGCGCTTAGACAGCCCGCTGGAGCGGGCCCGGCAATTTTTTCTGCTGCAATTCGAGAATTGGCTGGCCGCGCAGGAAAACAGGGGGCCGCACTACGCCGCCCTGCTGGAGATCGCCTCTCTGCAGGGTACCCGGCGCGAGCAAGTGGAAGCGCGCTATATCAGCATGTTCAAGCATCTCCGCGGCTACCTGAGTGACGGCATCACGGCCGGCGAAATACGGCCCTGCGAGACGATCGCTGCAACGCGAGCCATTCTCGGATCTTTGGACTGGATTTTCTTCTGGCTGCACAGCCTGCCAAGGGATACCGTAGGTCACGTTGCACTCGCCGCATGGGATCTTCTCGCACACGGCCTGCACAGTGGCGATGATACGTACCGACCCGCATCGCTCACCGTCAGCGTCACACCGGAGTCGTATACGCGGGGCTTTGACCGGGACGAACAGAACCGGCTGAAACAACAGGCGTTTTACAAAACCGGCACCTGGTTTTTCAACAAGAAGGGGTTCAACGGCACCTCACTGGATGAAATTGCCGAGCAGTTGAGCGTCTCCAAGGGCGCGTTTTACTACCATATCCGGAACAAGGAGGACCTGCTGTTCAACTGCTACACCTACTCGCTGGACATCACGGAAGACATTCATGACCAGGCGGTACAGATGCAGGGCAGTGGTCTGCACAAGATTGATCAGGTCTGCCGGCAGATTTTCCACGCCCAGAACTCGGAGCGCGGCCCGCTGATTCGCTACAGCACTATCACGGCTTTACCCATGGCACGACGCAAGCAGGTTCTGGCGCGCACGGAAGCGGCAAACCAGTGCTTCGGTGACTTCATTCGCGAAGGTATCAAGGACGGCAGCGTTCGCACCATCGAGCCGTTTATTGCACAGCAGCTGATCGCCGGCGCAATCAACGCTTCTATGGACATCAAACTGTGGCGACGGGTGGATGACCTGGACACTGTTGCCATCGACTATTTCGATTTATTTTTCAATGGTCTCATACCGCGCCCAGATGAGGCCCTACCCCCCAGAAATAAGGCTGAATCGTGACAGACAAACTGCAAAAGCTCCTCACCCTGCTCGAAGTCGAGCGCATTGACAAGTATCTGTTCATTGGCAACAGTCCCAGCTACCCACCGAGGGTATTCGGCGGTCAGGTACTCGCACAGTCATTGAATGCAGCCAGCCGTACAGTAGATGCCGAGCGCTTCGCACACTCCATGCATGCTTACTTTCTACGGCCGGGCAACCCCAAGAAACAGATCGTCTATGAGGTTGACCCGATACGGGACGGCGGCAGTTTCACCACGCGGCGGGTAACGGCAAAACAGGACGGCATACCCATATTCAGTACGTCAGTATCGTTCCAGACGCAGGAGGATGGTTTCAGTCACCAGTTCGAGATGCCGGAAGTGACACCACCAGAAGAGCTGGAAACCGACTTCGAGTTCTGGAGCCAGATGGCCAAACAGCATCCGGAGCGCTTTGCCGCACCCATGATACAGGCACTCGAACGGCGTCCGGTAAAACGGCGGGACTACTTCAATCCTCAACCCCAGGAGCCGGAACAGTACACCTGGTTTCGGGTGTTGGACCCGGAGCAGGTGATCGGGGATGACCCCGTCCGCCACCAGACCATTCTCACGTTTATTTCAGATTTTGCCCTGCTTGGCGCGGCCCTGCTGCCGCATCCGGTCACGGCCATGGACCCGCAGATGCAAACCGCGAGCCTGGACCATGCCCTGTGGATACACCGTCCGCTACGGGTGGACGACTACCTGCTGTACGCGATGGACAGCCCCAGCACACATGGGGGCCGGGGGCTGAGCCGGGGAAGCTTCTACAACCGCCAGGGGGACCTGGTGGCGTCTACAGCCCAGGAATCCCTGCTGCGGCGCAAGCGGCCGGTCAGCGATACGTAACAAGCTGCTCGCCCTGCTGCGTGCCCAGCACCTGCAGGAAGGAGCGGTCGTTGAAGTAGGACAGCGACACCTTGTCACCGCTGTAGAACAGCTGGGTTACAGAGCAATTGAATATCGGTTCATAGAACTTGTAGGCATGCTCGCCCGATAGTCCAAGCACCTGGCTGACAATGGTGGCTATCGTGCCGCCGGAGGTGAAAATACCGACTGTTTTACCGGCACCCTCGGCTGCCATCACATCGCGCAACGCTGCCGCGACTGAACCCGAGTAATCGGCCCAGCTTTGAATGCGCGGCTCATCACAGGCCGGCGAGGTCCAGTGCGTAAATACGGCCTCGATGACTTTCTGGTAGTCCTTGCTGGACTTCAGCCCCTTATCCACCAGTGCCTGAATAGACGGGTTCGCCTTGGCAACCACCGGCACCAGGTAGCGGATCTGCTCGTCATTACGCACCTCGTCGAAGCGCGCATCAATGTGATGGGGAACGTCCCCCGACTGGCTGGCCAGGGCCAGGGCGGTGGTTTCGCGCTGACGCAGCAGTGCGCCGCTGTAGGCGGCATCCAGCTGGATGTCCTGATCACGCAGGTAGTGCCCCAGCACCTCCGCCTGACGGCTGCCCAGTGTAGAGAGTTTGTCGTAATCGTCGGCGCCGAAGGACGCCTGTCCGTGCCTGAATAAATACAGTGTGGCCATTATGCGTTGACTGCCTGTTGATCCGTGTTGCGGTTGAAGCGCAGTTTGCGCCGGTAGGGAAAGAAATCTTCGACATGCCCCTCGCGGATGCGCTCCTGCAACCCACGCCAGAAGCTCGCCTCGTAGATATCACTGTGCATGGCATCGAACACTTTACGTGCGCGCTGGTTGCCGGAAAAGAACAGCCGAAACTCCTCGGGGAAAATATCATTGGGCCCCACGTTGTACCAGGGCTGGCTCGCCAGCTCCTCGGCTTCACTGCGCGGCTCGGGAATCTCCCGGAAATTGCAGTCCATCAGCGGCACGATTTCGTCGTAGTCATAGAACACAACCCTGCCGTGACGGGTGACACCAAAATTCTTCAACAGCATGTCACCGGGGAATATGTTCGCCGCAGCAAGCTGCTTGATGGCATTACCGTACTCATCCATTACCGCGCCCACCTGTTCATCGCTGGCATTCTGCAGGTAAAGATTGAGTGGGGTCATGCGGCGCTCTACATACACGTGCCGAATAACCAGCGCTTTGCCATGCTCCTCGATCATTGAGGGGGCCACTTTGTGCAGCTCCTCCATCAGCTCGTCGGAGAAACGCTCGCGCGCGAACGCCAGATTGGTGAACTCCTGTGTGTCCGCCATGCGCCCGGCGCGATCCCAGCGCTTTACCAGCCGGTACTTTTCCTTCACCTGCTCCCGGGTCATCTCTTTGGGCGGCGTGAACCGGTCCTTGATGATCTTGAACACGAAATCATACGAGGGCAGTGTAAACACGCTCATCACCATGCCCTTGATACCCGGTGCGATAATGAACTGGTCACTGGTTTTCTGCATGTGCCGGAACGCACAGCGGTAGTAGTAGGTTTTGCCGTGCTTGTTGTAGCCCATTGAGCTGTAGAGTTCGGAAATGGGCTTGGCCGGCATGAGCTGCTGCAGAAACAACACATACTGTGACGGGATGCTCGCGTCCACCATGAAGTAGGCGCGGGTGAAGCTGAAAACCACGCTCATTTTGTCGGCACCGAACAGGATGGTATCGACATACACCTCACCATTGCCCGAGTGCAGAATGGGGATCACGATGGGCATGGAATCGGGACCGGAAACAATCCGCCCAACGATGTACGCACCCTTGTTGCGGAAGAAGTGGGGCTCCAGGGTCTGCAGCTCGACGCCCTCACGCGAGAGGTTCAGACGCTCGGAGAGACAACGGGTTATGGCGTCCGCCAGGCTGCTGATATCGCGCGTCAGGTCTTCCCACGGCAGGCGGAAGCCATAGTCATCCAGCAGCCTGCGCAGCACACCCGCCAAGTCACCTTCGAACGGGTAGGCCCTGTACACCTTGCTCACATCCGGTGCCGGCATGTCGCCCTGGGGAGAAAACACGAACGCGTATTCGTCGCGAATCTTGCGGTGCTTGAACACGCCGCAGTACACGGAATTGAAAAATGTTTCAGCAATTTCAAAGTTGTTGTGGCCGCGCACCAGGTCGGCGTAGACCACCCGAGCCTCCTGCCAGAACTGCAGAGCGTGCAGCTGTTCACCCGCAATCACTTCAACGTACTCAAGCACCCGGGTAGTCGCCTCCTTGTAGAGGTCGATGCGACGGATGGACGCGGCGTGCATACCCAGCCAGTCCTGCGCCTCGAAGCGCGAGCGCGCTGCCAGCGTGATGTTCTGGAATTCGGCGAAGTAGGCTTCGAAGCCGTTGAGGATGGTGCGCGCAAAGCGCGCCTGCTGCTCTTCCCGTTGCATGGTGAGGCGCGGCTGCCTTAAAGGTTCGGGTTGCCGAAGCGGCGGCGCAATTTACGCATGCCACCGAGCCAGCGGTCGTAGTCGGCGGCCTTGTACGCTCGGTAATCGGCAACCTGCGGATGCGGCAGTATCAGAAAGCGCTCTGCGGCCAGGCCCTGAACAACTGCCTCGGCGACTTCATCCGGCGTCAGGATACCGTCGACCCCCGCGGTGCCGCCCTCTTCCACACTGCCGATCATTTGGGTCGCAACCGCCTGCGGACATAGCACGGACACCTTGATGCCGTCGTCACCGTGGGTAATTGCCAGCGCCTCGGCAAAACCGATGGCGGCGTGCTTGGTGGTTGAATAGGCCGCATCGCCCACCTGGTTGAGCAACCCCGCTGCGGAGGCCGTATTCAGCAGGTATCCCTCGCCACGCGCCAGCATGCCCGGCAAGCAGGCGCGGGCCGCAAAAACATGGGACATGACGTGGATGTCCCACATCGCCTGCCAGGTTTCGTTGGGCGCCGAGGTGGCCCACCAGGGCTCCCCATCACCGGCGATAATGCCCGCATTGCTGCAGAACAGGTCGACTCGACCGTATTTCGCTTCCACCTCTGCGACCATCGATTGCAGCGCGGCTTCGTCACGCACGTCGAGGCCATAGGCATCGCCATCGATCACGCCAGCAACTGCCTCGGCATCGGCCGGGTGCAAATCCACCACCACCACCTTGCGGGCGCCCTCACGGTGAAAGCGCGCACACAGCGCCTTGCCAATGCCGTTGCCACCGCCGGTGACAATAACAACGGCGCCCTCTACCACCACTACAGCAATTCCTTGGCAAACAGCTCGAGAACCACCGGGTCGTGTACACCCAGCAACATGGTACCCACTTCGCCGCGTGCCGCCGCGGCTTTCCAGCTGCCGAGGCGTTCGATGATGCGCTCGCGCGGGCCAACCAGTGCCACTTCATCCAGCAGTTGGTCGGGCACCAGTGCCTCCGCTTCCGCCTTTTTGCCGCTGAGGTACAGGTCCTGAATGCGCTCGGCCACCTCGCCGTAACCGGCGCGGGTGGCGTAGTCGTTGTAGAAGTTCTTGCCCTTGGCCCCCATGCCGCCGATGTAAAGCGCAAGCCAGGGCCGCAGGGAGTCGTAGGCCGCTTTCAAGTCATCGTTCAGCGCGACTGATACAAAAGGTGCGATATCAAAATCAGACAGGCTTTTACCGTTTCCGGCGGTATCCATGCCTTTCTGGATATGGTCACCCAGAATGCTGAATTTGTCCGGGTCCATCCACACCGGGAACACGCCGTCCGCCACTTCACCCGCACAGCGCAGGCCAGCAGGTGTAATGGAGGCGGTGTAGATCGGGATATTCGGGTTGCCCTCGAGAATCGACTTCAGGGGCTTACCCAGGCCGGTGGTGCCAGCGCCGGTATTGGGCAGCTGATACATATCGCCGTCGAACTCTACCGGCCCTTCACGGGCCATGATCTTGCGCATGATCTGGATGTATTCCCGCGTGCGGGTGACCGGCTTGCCGTAGGGCACTCCGTGCCAACCCTCCACCACCTGCGGACCGGATGCCCCCAGGCCAACGATGAAGCGCCCACCAGAGAGTTGATCCAGGGACATGGCGGTCATGGCGCACATGGCAGGCGTTCTCGCCGGCATCTGCATGATGGCGGTACCCACGCGGATCTTCTCGGTCTGCGCCAGCACCCAGGCCGCCGCAGTCACAGCATCGTTGCCGTAGGCTTCCGCTGTCCATACCGAATCGTAGCCCATGGATTCCGCCTGACGGATCAGGTCAATCGGAATGTTGATCTGTTTGCCGGAATAGCCCAGCAGTATGCCCAATTTCATTGTGAGTTCTCCCTGGTGGTTATGATCGAACCGGCCACTGCTCTCGTCCGCACTCAGGCACTGTAGCGCAGTTCATTGAACTTTGCCTGATGGTAGTCACCATTGCCGAAGGTGGTGTTGATCATCATCAGACGCTTGGCGTAGTGGCCAATGTCCAGTTCGTCGGTGATACCCATACCCCCATGCAGCTGGATCGCCTCGCCAAAGATCTGCCTGCCATTGCGATCAACCAGGACTTGCAGGGCATGCACGCAGGCGGCCGCGTCGTCACCAGCACCGTCCAGTTCACACACCGCCCGGTACAGCAGCGACTTGACCTGTTCGTAGGCCATAAAGGTATCCACCATACGGTGCTGCAGCGCCTGGAAACTTCCGATTGCCACATCGAACTGCTTGCGCGTTTTGGTGTACTCCAGGGTCTTGGCGTTCAATTGCCCCATGATGCCCAGCGCTTCCGCCGCGAGTGCCACGTTGGCCTGCGTAATCACCGGGCCCATGACCGCATAGCCGTTACCCAGCTCACCCACAATATCCGCCACCGGCACCCGCACGTCGCTGAAAGTGATGTTGGCAACCACTTGCCCGTCCATCAGGCGGTACGCCGTGCGCTCGACACCGGCTGCATCTGCGGGCACCAGTACGAGGGTTATGCCCGCTTCATCGCTCTGCTCACCACTGCTGCGCGCCGCAACGATCAACTGATCCGCACTGGCACCGTTGAATACGACCACTTTTTCACCGTTCAGGACCAGCTGGTCGCCTTCAACCGTTGCGGTCGTCTTGATATCGGCCAGCTGGTGGCGACTCTGGCGCTCCAGATAGGCAAACGCGCCCTGACAACCGCCCTCGATAATGCGCGGAATGATCTCTGCCTGTTGCTCTACACTGCCGCCACGCTGCAGGAGCCCGCCAAACAGCAGCACGGTTGCCAGGTAAGGTTCCAGCACAATGCCCTTGCCGAACTCCTCCATCATCACCATGGTGTCCACCGGGCCGCCGCCAAAACCGCCGTGAGACTCGGCGAAAGGCACGGACAACCAGCCGAGTTCGGCAAAGGTCTGCCAGTTCTCGCGGCTCATGGCTTCATCAGTTGCCGCGATTTTACACCGGGTATCAAAATCGTAACTGTCCTGCACAAAGCGCGCCACGCTGTCCCGCAGCATGCCCTGTTCTTCAGTAAACTCGAAATTCATTGCTATATCCTCTCCAGCAGTGCGGGATTAAAGACCGAGTACGGCCTTGGCGATGATGTTTTTCTGTACCTCGTTGGAGCCGCCGTAGATCGTTGACGCGCGACCGTACATGTAGGTCTGACGGGCCTGTGAGCCAAAGTCGTGGCCGAGCTGCTCCGCTGTCAGGTCATTGGGCAGTACCCCCTGGTAATAGGCGGCGACATCCATGCGCAGCTCCTGCACGGCCTGCTGCATTTCTGTACCCTTGATCTTGAGCATGGAAGACTCGGCACCGGGCGCGCCACCGGCCGCCACCGTTGCCAGCACTCGCAGCTCGGTAAACTCCAGGGCCATCAGCTCGATTTCGATATCGGACAGACGCTTCTGAAACAGCGGATCGCTCAACAGGGATTTGCCACCGTTGATTTCCCGCTCGGCGAAGGCGCGCGTTTCCGCAAGGCTGCGCTTGCTGTCCGCCACACCCGCAATCGCGGTGCGCTCATGGGCCAGCAGGGCCTTGGCATAGGTCCAGCCCTTGTCCTGCTCGCCAATCAGGTTGGCGACCGGCACCCGCACGTCGTTGAATTCCACTTCATTCAGGCTGTGGTGATTGTCTATCGAGACAATCGGGTTGACCTTGATACCCGGCGACTTCATGTCAATCAACAGGAAACTGATGCCATTCTGCTTCTTGCCTTCGCTGCTGGTGCGCACCAGGCAGAATATCCAGTCGGCATACTGGGCATAGCTGGTCCAGATTTTGGCGCCAGTGACCACATACTCGTCGCCCTCACGCACGGCGCGGGTTTTCAGTGACGCGAGGTCGGACCCCGCGCCGGGCTCGGAATAGCCCTGACACCACCAGTCATCGCTCTGCAGGATGCCGGGAAGGAACCGCGCCTTCTGTTCATCGTTGCCAAAGGCGTAAATGACGGGGCCCACCATCTGCAAGCCGAAGGGGATCACATCGCGAATGCCCGCGGCGCTGCGCTCGGTTTCGAAAATGAATTTCTGCGTGGCGTTCCAACCCGTGCCGCCGTATTCCTTGGGCCAGCCGGGGGCGATCCAGCCCTGTTTGTAGAGGCGCTTCTGCCAGTCGATGACAGCATCCTTGAACGTCTCGAGGTTGTTCAAGCGCGCCTGCAGGTCGGCATCGTAGGCCTCTGCAAAAAATGCGCGCACTTCATCGCGAAACGCGAGATCTTCCGGAGCAAAACTTGTATCCACGTGGCTACCTCTCGATTGAATTGAACTGGCCCGAAGGCCGCTGTGAATTTATTCCTGACGAAACAACGCCAGAAAACGCAATAATTTCGCCGTGTCCGCCATACCCCCGGACACTTGCACAGTGCCGTCTGCCAGCGCCAGCGGAAAACCGCGCTGGCCGGTCATCAGGGCCAGCCACTCCGTGGCCGGCACCGTCACCACTACGCTTTCATCCTCTGGCACCGAGGGCAGTGCATCGATCACTGCCACCTGGTGGCGCACATGCACCGCGTACTGTACGCCCTGATCGGGGAACACCAACACCACGCGCTCGTTCACCCCGGCACTGCGCTCCGGGTCCAGGTTCACCGCCATGCTGCGCAGTACACCAGCAATCGGGAACCCCTGCGCAAAGGCAACACGCTCTGCGCTGATGGGCGAAGGCCCCGTAGTGATGCGCTGCTCCAGTTCCAGCGCATCGGTGAGATACCAATTGCGTGCGTTCGGGTTCGGCGTAACCTCTGCGAGCATACGCAGGGCGCGCGCCTTCAGCTCAGCCGCAACCGGAACAGAATCGGGACTGGCAGCCCGCACCAGGTCGGCAAGCTCCGCGGCCCACTGTGGATCAGCCGGCAGTTGCGCCTCGGCCTCAGCCAGCACCGCATCTGCACCGCCCGCCAGTGCCAGCAAACGCCGAGCCCGGGTGGCGCTCGCTATGGGAAACAAGGTGCTGCTGTTGCCCTCGAACCAACCCAGATACCCATTGTAAATTGCTCTCACCGACCAGGGCACGGTGCCGTAGAACGGCTGCAACCAGGGATGCCCGGCAAGCTCGGCGGGCAGTTGCACGGTGCGCGCCAGGGTATCGGCGTCCAGCCCCTGGTTGATGCCGCGCACTGTCTGGTCGTGCACGAATTGAATGGCGTCGCCGTACGCCTGAAGAATGTCGTCGACAGCCTCGGCACCCGAAACCGGGCGTGTATGGCTGGGGATCAGGTGCTCGGCCCCCAGCGAGCGCATCAGGCGCACACTGTGCGCCCACTGCATAACGTCTCGGTAGCGGGTACCGCGAATGGTGTAGAGGTTGGGGAAGGCCTTGTACACATTGTCGCCGGGCAGCAACACCCCCTCATCAGGTAGCCAGACCAGCAACTGGTCGTCGGTCTCGCCGGGCGCGTGCATCAGAACCAGCCGACGCCCCGCAATGGTCACCTCCAGCCGCTCGTCGACCGTATGCGTGGGGGGCAAGAGGCCGTAAATATCGCCATCCCCCGTTGTGCTGTGCGCCAGGGCCGGCCCGATGCCGTCATTGATGATAGCCTCGCCGCCCGCTTCCAGGTAGTTGCCGAACATATGGAAAGAGCGCGTTTCAATAACCGGACGCAGCACGTTCATGATGCGCTCGATATGGCTCCAGGTGGTTTTGTGGGCATAGACCGGCACGTCCCTGCCTGCGGCGAAGGCCTCGGCGCCGAAGATATGATCCGTGTGGTTGTGAGTGTAGATGATCGCCTGCACCGGCTTGTCGGTGATGCGGTCAAATTCGGCCTTGACGGTGCGCGCCGCCTCGAGAGACTCGGTGGTGTCCACAATAATGACGCCGTCATCACCTTCGATCAGTATGACATTGGCCAGCGCATACCCAATCGCCACGTGGATGCCGGGCACCACTTCGATGATGTCGCGCCTGAATTCGGCCGAGTGCGCCTCAAGTGCTGCGCTGCCCGCCGCTGCAGGCGCTGGGGCCGGCGCCTCGGAGCAGGCGATGAGAAACGCCGCCAACGCCAGGGCCACGCACGTACGAAAGTGCCGCACGCTCTGCCTTGGAGCCCTGTTCCGGGGAAACGCCATAGCGGTTTTGACCTTGGAGTATGTTTTTCATCGCCAGGGCATGTACCTTAACGATTACCACAGCGCAAAACAAGCCGCTCAGCTGCGCCATGACTCAGGAGCCTCGTTTCCGGTTACCGCCCTGAGTCTCGATTAGACGCTGACCAGAAACGCTCTGGTTCCGGCGAGCTGTATATCCGTACTGTGCTTGTCGGTAGATTGCCCCAGAGCAAACAATAATAAAGCGATCTCATGGAAGCCACCCTACCAAAGCAAATTTATCCTGCACCTTCTGTCGCATGGTATGTCGTTGCCGTGCTGTTTCTGGCGCACACGTTTTCCGCCATCGACCGCCAGATACTCACCTTGTTGGTCGGGCCGGTGCGCGCGGACCTCGGATTGTCAGACTTCGAGATCAGCCTGCTGCAGGGGCTGGCCTTTTCCTTACTTTTCGCTGTCGTCGGCTTGCCTATTGCGCGCTTGTCCGATGTGCGCAACCGGCGGGTCATCATCGCCTGCGGTATCAGCTTTTGGTGCCTGATGACCGCCGCCTGTGGCCTTTCCAAAAACTTCGTCCAGTTGTTTCTGGCTCGGATGGGCGTAGGTGTCGGGGAGGCCTCCCTGAGCCCGGCTGCCGCCTCGCTCATATCCGACAGCTTTGCACCGGAAAAGCGTGCCATGGCTTTCAGTGTTTATCACCTCGGATACCCTGTTGGCGGGGGTTTGGCGCTGATTATCGGTGGCCTGGTGCTGCAAATGCTTGATGGCGTTGAGCAAGTGACCCTGGGCCCGCTGGGTGAGTTTCGCGCCTGGCAGCTCGCTTTCATCATCGTGGGCCTTCCGGGTTTGCTGCTCGCAGGCCTGATGTTCACATTCCGCGAGCCCACGCGGCAGCAGCGGGTACACTCTGCCAGCGGACAAAGTGTCCCCATGCGTGTCATATGGCAGCATGTCCGCGAGCGCTGGCAAGCCTACGCGGCCCACCTCTCCGCAGTGGCGTTTCTCGGCATGCTGGCCATCGGTACGGCCATCTGGTACCCCACCTTTCTTATCCGTACCTACGGCTTCTCGCCGAGCAATGCCGGATACTCGTACGGACTGATCATGGGCATCTGTGGCGTCGCCGGTATTCTTTCAGGGGGCTGGTTCAGCGGGCGTATGGCACGCCAGGGCCATGCTGATGCCAACATGCGGGTCATGCTGATTGCGGCGCTGCTGAAGGCGGTACCGCTGATTATCGGCCCGCTCATGCCCACCGCGTTTCTGGCGCTTTTCTGCATGTCCATTGCGACCTACCTGGGGCAGGCATCCGTTGGTGTGACCACTGCGGCAATCATCGAGATCACCCCGAACGAAATGCGCGCGCAGTTGCTGTCCATCATGTTGTTCATGGTCAACATTCTCGGCCTGGCACTTGGCGCCACCCTGATCGCGGCGGTCACCGATTTCATTTTTGGCTACGACGGGGCGCTGCGCTACTCCATCGCACTGTGCTCCGCCATTATCGCCCCCACCATCGTGGTCATTTTGTGGCGAGGCCTGCGGCATTACCGCGCCTGCGCTGAAGAGGCGCGTGCGTGGCATACCGATACAACACACCCACTCAGTAAATCCAATGCGACACAATAAGGAGCAAACAATGCAAAGACAGAAGGTTTACCGGGCGATAACCGCGGCCTTTGGCGGGTGCGCGCTGGCGCCCATATTTTGTACCCCTGTACTGGCACAGTCAGGCGCCTTGGAGGAGGTGGTGGTCACCGCGCAACGGCGCGAGCAGAGCATTCAGGACACGCCGATTTCCATCACTGCACTCAGCGGTGACACCCTGGTGGAGATTGGCGCTACCGATATCAGCGGCGTGTCCGACTACTCTCCCGGGCTACTCGTCACACCCACCATCGGCGGTTCGGTGAACGCCGGTATCACCATTCGCGGTGTAGGCAACACGAGCAACAACCTCAGCCGTGACAATGCCGTGGGAATGTACCTGAATGGCGTGCCCATCTCCAAGACCTCTGGCGCCATCTTCGACGCGGTAGACCTGCAGCGAGTCGAAGTGTTGCGCGGCCCCCAGGGAACACTTTACGGAAAAAACACCATCGGCGGCGCGGTAAACCTGATCACTAAAAAGCCCAGCGGAGAGCTGGGCGGTGAGCTCAGAGTCGGCCTCGGCAACCAGGGTTTGCTTGAAACCCGCGGGTCACTCGATGCCCCCGTGATCGGCGGGGCGGAGAGCGGGTTGGGCGAACTACGCACACGCATGTCAGGTTTCTATCGCCAGCGAGACGGGTTCTACGACAACGAGGGGCCCTCCAGCGATGACTTTGACGACCGGGACCAGTGGGGCCTCCGCGTCGACGCTGATTGGCGCCTGACTGAGCGCTTGACCGTCGAGTATGGCTTCGACGTTTTTCAGGCAGAGCAGACGCCGCCCATGCTGGCACTGACCAATTCGGCAACGTTTGCCTTCGTCATACCGTCCCTGTACCCGCTGATCGACGCCGCAACCCAAACCGATCGGCCAGATGCCATTGCCAACGACAGCGCCTTTACCAGCGAATCGGAGGTGGAGGGGCACACGGTCACCGTGACCTACGACCTTCCAGGTACCGCTATGGGTGACCTGACGCTGCGCTCTATCACTGGCTATCGTGATCTGCACACCTTGAGCTTGAGCGACTTCGACGGCACCGCAGTGGACCTGTTCCGTTTCAGGATAGAAAATGACTTCGACCAGTGGACACAGGAACTGCAGCTGCTGGGCAGCACGGAACGCACCCAGTATGTTCTCGGCCTGTTCTACTACGAAGACAATTGGGACACGGACAACCCCCGTTGGCTCTTCCAGTTCGGCGGGGACAAGCACGACGTCAGCATGCGTGGAGCAAAGGATGTCTCGGTCGCTGCATTCGGCCAACTGACATGGACCCCAAACCTGTTTGAGGACCGCATGGAAATCACTGTTGGCGGACGCTGGACAGAAGAGAAGAAAGATGTCTACAACCTGGCCAAGGACGTCAGCATCTACGATGTGAATCCGGCAGACGCCAACGCTGGCGTCTATGCTCGCAACACCACCGGGAACCCCGTCTTTGACACTGCAGGAAACCTCATTCCCATCGAAACCGACGATACCTGGAGCGAATTCACGCCGATGGCAACTGTGGCCTGGCGTTTCAGTGATACGGTAAATGGCTACGCCAAGATTGCCACTGGCTTCAAGAGTGGGGGCTTCAATGGTGTCGCTACCAGCAACGCATCTTTCCTCACGCCCTTTGCACCTGAGACCATGACCACCTATGAGCTGGGCCTGAAAACACGTTTACTCGAACAACGCGTGCAACTGAACATGTCGATGTTCTACAACGACTACGAGGATTTCCAGGCCAACCGCTTTGTCGAGGAGGTCGTCGGCACCGCCATCGTCAATGCGGGCAGTGCGACGATGCAGGGAATGGAGATTGAGCTCACCGCGCGCCCTTTGCCCAACCTCGACCTCGTCCTCAACTACTCCTTGCTCGACACATCGTACGATCAGTTTATCGGTGATGATGGCAGCGATATTTCCAACGACCGCTACTTCGCCTATGCACCCGAAAATACGGTCTTTGCATCGCTGAAGTACAGCTTCGACCCCCTGAGCTTCGGCACTCTCTCCCTGCGCGCCGACTACGCCTGGAGCGATGACTACTATGTCGGAATTCTGGATGACCCCACAACCAATGTAGATGCCTATGGCTGGTTGAATGCACGGGTGGACTTGAGCGGAATCAAACTCGGGCAGGGCGAGCTACGTGTGTCCGCCTGGGGCCGCAATCTTACCGATGAGGAATACTGGACCACAGCAATCAACCTCACGGTGTTTACCATCAACCAGTGGGCGGACCCCCGCAGTTACGGCCTGGAACTGGCATACGAGTTCTAGCAAGGCAGACACTCTGCTTAGCGGTAGACGGTGACAGAGCGCGCCCTGCAATAGTCGCAAAGCGCACGAACGCGCGCAGGTGGGATCAGTAAAGCAGGCTATAAAGTTTGCGCTGATACTCCGCGGCCAGCGGGTCGCTCTTGCCCAGGCTGGCAATGGTGTCGATCAGGGCTTTCTTGGTCGCGCCGTCGGCGTGGTTAAGGTCCTGCCGCAGAATCGTGATGAGGTGCTCCAGGGCTTCGCGAAAATAGCCGGCGTTGGTGTACTGCACCGCCAACTGGTGCCGGACATCATGGTTGCCCGGCTCCGCCTCGAGGCGTTCCTCCAGTGCCGCCATCTCCGGTGTTACCGCCGCTTCGCGCTTGAGTTTCAGTTGCGCGACCAGTTGCTCCCAAGCCGGGTCCTGATCCGCCATGCGCACCGTACCGAGAACCGCCTCCGCGTCGTCCAGCCGATTGCACTCTAGCAGCGCATGTGCGTAGGCGAGCGTGATGTCGTGACGCTGGCCGGAGTCCTCGAAGGCCTGGCGCAGCGGGCTCAGCGCGGAACTGAAATCGCCCGCCGCCATGAGCGCCTGACCCTCTTCCAACAGGCCATCCCAGGGCTTGGGCAGGTATTTCTCCAACAGCTCGCGTACCTGGGCCTCCGACTGCGCGCCAACGAAGCCATCCACCGGCTGGCCGCCCTGCATCACCATCACGGTAGGCAGGCTACGCACGCCGAACTGCTGGGAGATCATTGGCTGTTCGTCAGCGTTCACTTTGGCCAGCAGAAACGCACCGGCATATTCGTTGGCCAGTTTTTCCAGCACCGGCATGAGACTTTTGCAGGGGCCGCACCAGTCAGCCCAGAAATCCACCACGACCGGACGCCGGTGGGACTCCTCTATCAGCAGCGCCGCCGCGTTGCTTTCGTCGATATTGACAATGGACTCGGTCACAAACATTCCTCCAAAGCGAGCTTTAAACGGGCCAGCGGCTCAGCCCTACAGGCCCAGTACGTCTTGCATATCATATAAACGCGGCTCACGGCCCACCAGCCAGCCTGCGGCGCGTACGGCACCCCGGGCAAACGACATGCGGCTGGAGGCCTTGTGGGTAATTTCCACGCGCTCCCCATCGGCGGCGAAGATCACTGTGTGGTCGCCGACAATATCCCCCGCGCGTACGGTGGCAAAGCCGATGGTGTCGCGCTGCCGCGCACCGGTCTGCCCCTCGCGGCCGTACACCGCCACTTCCGCCAGATCGCGACCCAGGGCATTTGCCACCACACCGCCCATGGACAGGGCTGTGCCAGAGGGGGCATCTATCTTGTGCCGGTGATGTGCCTCGACGATCTCAATGTCCACATCATCGCCCAATACGCGCGCTGCCATGTCCAAAAGCTTGAAGCACAGGTTGACACCGGTGCTGAAGTTCGACGCCTTGCACACGGGCACCTTGCCCGCCGCACGCTTGATCAGTTGGTCCTGTTCCGCCGTGAAGCCGGTGGTACCGATGATCATCGCCTTGCCCGCCGCCGCGCAGGCCTCCAGGTTCGCCAGGGTCGCCGCCGGCACGGTGAAGTCAATCAACACATCGATCTGCGCAATCACATCGGCCAGCGCCGCGGAGACCGGCACCCCGAGCTTGCCGAGACCGGCCAGCTCGCCGGCGTCCGCGCCAATCAGGCTGCTCTCCGGCTGCTCGACGGCCGCGGCCAGCTCCAGGCCGGGCTGCTGGACGATGGTTTCGATCAGAGTGCGCCCCATGCGCCCGGCCGCGCCGGTGATTCCGACTTTTATCGTCATGGCTTCATGTCATCAAAAAAGGTTTTCACGCCCTCGAACCAGCTGGTCTGGCGCGGTGACTGTGCATCGCCGCCCTGGCCGAGGCTTTCCTGGAACTCGCGCAGAAGGTCCTTCTGCTTCTTGTTCAGGTTGACCGGCGTCTCCACGACCGCGCGGCACAACAGATCGCCTACCGCGCCACCGCGCACCGGCTTCACGCCCTTGCCACGCAAGCGGAACAGCTTGCCGGTCTGGGTTTCGGCGGGAATTTTCAGTTTCACGCGACCGTCCAGCGTGGGCACTTCCAGCTCACCGCCAAGCGCCGCAGCGACAAACGTGATGGGAACTTCGCAGTACAGATTCTTGCCGTCGCGCTCGAAAATGGGGTGCTGGCGCACCGACATCTGCACGAAAAGATCCCCGGGTGGGCCGCCATCCGGACCCGCTTCGCCCTCGCCGGACAAACGGATACGGTCGCCCGTATCCACGCCCGGTGGCACTTTTACCGACAGCGTTTTGCGTTTTTCCACGCGCCCCTGCCCGTGGCACTTGCCACAGGGGTCTGAAATCATCTTGCCGCGGCCGCGACAGGTAGGGCAGGTCTGCTGTACCTGGAAGAAACCCTGCTGCATGCGCACCTGACCGATACCGCCGCAGGTCGTGCAGTCTACCGGCGAGCTGCCCTTGCGTGCGCCGGAGCCGTCGCACTCCTCGCAAGTGGCGAGGGTGGGCACCTTGATCTCCACCGTGGTGCCCTTGACCGCATCCTCGAGGGAAATATCCAGCGTGTAGCGCAGGTCCGACCCACGTTGCGGGCCGCCGCGTCCGCGGCCACCGCCGCCACCGAAGATGTCGCCAAACACATCGCCAAAAATGTCGCTGAAGCTGCCCCCGCCGGCGCCAAAGCCGCCTGCGCCCATATTGGGGTCGACACCTGAGTGGCCGAATCGGTCGTAGGCCGCGCGTTTTTCCGCGTTCATCAGAACGTCGTAGGCCTCGGTGGCCTCTTTGAATTTGTCGTCGGCATCCGGATCATCGGGGTTCCGGTCCGGGTGGTACTTCATGGCGACCCGTCGATAGGCCTTTTTGATGTCCTTCTCATCGGCCGCTTTCTCGACCCCGAGCACTTCATAATAATCGCGTTTTGACATAGTCAGCCTGGCGTTAAACCGCATTCTCGCAAATGACTACGCGGGCTCTCAGGTCCCGCGCGGTCAAGTTAACTGACGGGGCGCTGCAGCGCCCCGGGTGACAGGAAGCGATAACGCCTACTTCTTGTCGTCCTTCACTTCTTCGAACTCGGCGTCGACCGCTTCATCGCCCGTTGTGGACTGTTCCGCACCCTCGGCCTCGGCACCCTGCGCGGCTTCCGCCTGCGCCTGGTACATTTTCTGTGCGACCGGGCCAGTGGCCTCGGTCAGCTTGGCAGCAGCGGCCTCAATGGCATCCTTCTCGTTCGCCTTGAGGGCCTCCTCCGCCTCGCTGATCGCCGACTCGATAGCGGCCTTTTCGTCCGCTGTGGCGTTATCACCGGCCTCTTCGAGCGTTTTACGCGCAGCGTGCACCAAGCCATCACAGCTGTTGCGCGCAGCAATCAGCTCTTCGAAGCGCGCATCGGCATCGGCGTTGGCCTCGGCATCCGCCACCATCTTCTCGATATCCTCCTCGCTCAGGCCGCCTGACGCGGTGATACGAATGGATTGCTCCTTGCCGGTTGCCTTGTCCTTGGCCGACACATTGAGGATGCCGTTGGCATCGAGGTCAAACGTCACCTCGATCTGCGGCATGCCGCGGGGCGCCGGCGGAATGTCCGCCAGGTCAAAGCGGCCCAGCGACTTGTTCTGGGACGCCTGCTTGCGCTCACCCTGCACCACGTGAATCGTCACCGCGGTCTGGTTGTCATCAGCCGTCGAGAACACCTGCGACTTCTTCGTGGGAATGGTCGTGTTTTTCTCGATCAGGGGGGTGGCAACACCGCCCATGGTCTCAATACCCAGCGTCAGCGGGGTCACGTCCAGCAGCAGCACGTCCTTGACGTCGCCAGACAGCACCGCGCCCTGGATGGCAGCGCCCATGGCGACCGCTTCGTCCGGGTTGACGTCCTTGCGCGGCTCCTTGCCAAAGAAGTCTGCCACCGCTTTCTGTACCATCGGCATGCGGGTCTGACCGCCCACCAGGATCACATCGTTGATTTCGCTGGGGCTCAGGCCAGCATCCTGCAACGCCATTTTCACCGGCTCCATGGAGCGCTTGACCAGCTCTTCAACCAGCGACTCCAGTTTGGAGCGCGACAGCTTGACCACCAGGTGTTTGGGGCCTGTGGCATCGGCGGTGATGTAGGGCAGGTTCACTTCCGTCTGCTGGCTGGAAGACAGCTCGATCTTGGCTTTCTCCGCCGCTTCCTTCAGGCGTTGCAGCGCCAGCGGGTCGTTGTGCAGGTCGATGCCGCTTTCCTTCTTGAACTCCGCCGCGAGGTATTCAATCAGGCGCAGGTCGAAGTCCTCACCGCCGAGGAAGGTGTCACCGTTGGTCGACAGCACTTCGAACTGGTGCTCGCCATCGACTTCGGCAATCTCGATGATGGAGATGTCGAAGGTACCGCCACCGAGGTCGTACACAGCAATCGTGCGATCGCCCTGGGCCTTGTCCATGCCGTAGGCAAGCGCCGCTGCGGTCGGCTCATTGATGATGCGCTTCACTTCCAGACCGGCAATACGGCCGGCGTCCTTGGTTGCCTGGCGCTGGGAATCGTTGAAGTACGCCGGCACCGTGATCACCGCCTCGGTGACGGCTTCACCCAGGTACTCCTCGGCAGTGCGCTTCATTTTGCGCAGCACCTCGGCGGAGACCTGCGGCGGCGCCATTTTCTCGTCCTTGGCCTGTACCCAGGCATCGCCGTTCTCGGCTTCAACGATCTTGTAAGGCACCATCTTGATGTCTTTCTGTACCACGTCGTCCTTGAACTTGCGTCCAATCAGGCGTTTCACGGCGTACAGCGTGTTGTGGGGGTTGGTGACGGACTGGCGCTTGGCGCTCTGCCCGACCAGAATTTCGCCATCCTGGGTGTAGGCCACAATCGACGGCGTGGTGCGATCGCCTTCGGAATTCTCGATCACGCGCGATTTGCCCCCTTCGAGCACCGCGACGCAGGAGTTGGTGGTACCCAGGTCGATACCGATTATCTTGCCCATGTGTTCATCTCCTCATTTGCGCCGGCACGGCCGGCTGCAGTATTCACTTGCTGTCTATATTGGCGCTGAACCAACAATTTCAAGGGGCCGACACCGTTTTTACTGCGCGGCAGGCGCCTTGCTGACCATAACCATGGCGGGCCGCACCAGGCGCGCGTTGAGCGTGTAGCCTTTCTGCATCACCGCGATAACCGTATTCGGCTCCACGTCTGCGTTTTCGACCATGCTCATGGCCTGGTGCAGCTGCGGATCAAACGGCTCGCCTTCGGGGTCAACTGGCTCGATGTGGAACTTGCGCAGGGCGTCGGCAAAGCTCTTCAGGGTCAACTCCAGGCCATCGACAATCGGCTTCACCGAGTCATCGTGCCCGGCGGTGACGGCCAGCGCCCGCTCCAGGTTGTCCACCACGGGCAGCAGCTCCTTGCAGAAGGACTCGAGGGCGAACTTGCGCGCCTTTTCCACGTCCTGCTCGGCCCGGCGCTTGATGTTCTGGGCATCCGCCTGCGCGCGCAACGCCGCATCACGGGCCGCATTGAGGTCTTCCTCCAGCGTTGCCATCAACGCTTCCGGGGTGACCTCTTCGCCGCCCGGGGCCGCGTCAGATTCGGTGGAGGCTGCCGTTTCCGCGTACGCTGCCGCCTCGGCTGCCTGCCGCGAGACACCGCTGTCGCCGGCTTCAGATTCTGGTTTGTTCTGCTCGTTCTCAGCCACGTCTGGACTCCATCACTGGCATTGTGAATTGCACAGGCACGGCGCTTGCGCGCCGATTCGCTGCGGTCTGGAACGATGTTGGGACGCTATGGGGAAATTTCAAGGCCACCCTGCGCCGGTGGCTGCGTTCAGCTGGACAGGGCGGAGCTCAACATGCGCGCGGTAATGTCCACAACCGGGATAACACGCTCATAGGGCATGCGCGTGGGGCCGATCACGCCCAGCACACCGAGTGTGCGGGCACCGTCCGTGTAGGGCGCTGTGACGACGCTGTAGTCGCCGAATACCTCGTAGCCAGCCTCGTTGCCGATGAAGATCTGCACGCCGTTGGCGCGGGTACACCGCTCCAGCAGGTGCAGCAGGTCCTTCTTGCGCTCGAAAGCATCGAACAGCTCGCGCAATCGCCCCACATCCTCGGGGCTGACATGGCCAAGCAGGCGGGACTCGCCGGCCATCAGGTACTCTTCTTCCGGGGCCTCCTGGTTGAGGGCTTTGCTCGCCAGGTCCAGCGCCGCCTGCAGGTAGCTGTCGATGCGGCTGCGGGCATCCTCCATTTCCGCCAGAATACGATCCTGCACCGCGCTCAGGGGCTGGCCCGCGAAACGCTGGTTGACCAGTGCAGCGGCCTCGCGCAGCTCGGCTTCGGTAAACGGCCGCTGGGTGTGGATGATGCGGTTCTGGACCTCGCGCTCATTGACGACCAGAATCACCAGTACGCGGTCACCGGACAGGGGCAGGAACTCGACCTGGCGCAGCTGGTGCGTCTCGGGCCGGGGCACGGTCACCAGGCCGGCCTGCGCAGTAATGGCGGAGAGCAGCGATGAGGCGGATTGCACCAGCTCTGTCGTGGATTTGTCCGGGTGCAGCTGCTCGCGCAGCGACACGATAGCCCTCTCGTCCAGGGGCTGCACCTGTAGCAAACGGTCCACGAACAAGCGATAGCCCTGGGCGGTAGGCACCCGGCCGGCCGACGTATGGGGTGAATGCAGCAAGCCGCGTTCTTCCAGCTCCGACATGACGTTGCGTACGGTTGCAGCGCTCACCGCCAGCCCCGCCTCTTCCAGCAGGCTGCGCGACCCCACCGGCTGGCCGTCGCGTATGTGCCGCTCCACCAGTGCCTTGAGTATGGTCCGCGCGCGCTCGGACAAATCCGCTGAGTTCATACTCCATCCTGTCAACCTGTGGACCCGGTTGTATCACAGTGCCCCGGGAATACAAAGTGATGACCGCTGCGGATGTTTATGCCGCAACAGATCTGCGGTATAACAGCACAAACAGCAAGCGGTTCGCCATGCTCACCCACATCCATATCAGCGCGTACACCATTGTCGACACCCTCGACATGGAATTCCACGGCGGCATGACCGTCATCACCGGGGAAACCGGGGCCGGCAAGTCCATCATGCTAGATGCTCTGGGCCTGTGCCTGGGCGACCGGGCCGACCCCAAGGCCGTGCGTACCGGCAGCGAACGAGCGGAAGTGACTGCGACCTTCGACATCGCCGGCAACGCGCCAGCCGCCGCGTGGCTGCAGGCCCGCGACCTCGCGCACGATAACGAATGCCTGCTGCGCCGCGTAGTCACCGCCGAAGGGCGCTCGCGAGCCTATATCAATGGCAGTGCTTCCACCCTGCAGGACTGCGCCGAGCTCGGCGAACTGCTGATCGACATCCACAGCCAGCACGCTCACCAGTCGCTGCTGCGCAAACCCGTCCAGCGCACGATGCTGGACACCTTTGCCGGCCAGCAGACACTTGCCCGCCGGGTGGAGCAGGCCGCCTCCGACTGGCTGCGCGGCCAGCGCGAGCTGACTGCACTCACCGACAACCGCGACGAAACCGCGGCGCGAGCACAATTACTGGCCTACCAGGTAGACGAACTGGAGCAGCTGGGCCTGCGCGACGGGGAGCTGGAGGAGCTGGAGCGCGACCAGAGCCTGCTGGCCAATGCGGAAGATAATCTCCAGGGCGCCCATCAGGCGCTGGATATTTGCGAAGAACAGGCCAGCGCAGCGCGCCACGCCCTGCAGTTGATGCGCAGTGCCGCCGGCAGCAGCAAAACCGCCGATAACGCCCTCAGCCTGTTGGACTCAGCAGCGATACAACTCGACGAGGCACACCGCGAGATCCAGCGCCATATTGACTCTATCGAGATTGACCCACAGCGGCTCGCGCAGGTAGAAAAACGCCTTGAACAACTGCACGATGTGGCGCGCAAACACCGCATCAAGCCGCCACAACTACTGGAACTGCAGGCCGGGTTGCAGGAGGAATTGGCGGGGCTGGCGCAGGGCGGGCAGCGCATCGAGGCGCTGCAGCAGGAGCTGGAAGACCTCGCCGAAGCCTACCACAAGGATGCCGCCAAACTGAGCAGGGAGCGGGCCAAGGCCGCCAAAAGCCTCATCGCCAAAACGGCCGAGGTGCTGCACACATTGGCTATGGCCGATTGCCGCTTTGCCATTGCACTCACCCCGCGCGAGTCCGCTGCACCGCATCCACATGGCGCGGAGGACATCGAGTTCCTGATCAGCACCAACCCGGGGGCCGCGCCACAACCCCTGGGGAAGATCGCCTCCGGCGGCGAACTGTCGCGTATCAGCCTGGCCATTCAGGTGGTCACCGCCAAGGGCGGCACACTGCCGAGCATGGTGTTTGATGAAGTTGACGTGGGCATCGGCGGTGCGGTGGCCGAGGTCGTCGGCAGGCTGCTGCGCGGGCTCGCACGCGACGCCCAGGTACTCTGCGTCACCCACCTGGCGCAGGTGGCCTCGCAGGGGCACCGGCACCTGCTGGTCAGCAAGACCTCCGACAAGACTGCAGCCTGGGCCCGCCTGGCAGCGCTTGAAGACGAGCAGCGGACACAGGAAATTGCCCGGATGCTGGGCGGCGTCAAGCTGACCGAGCGCTCACTCGAGCACGCCCGGGAAATGCTGCGCGATGCGGAAGACGCCTGACGCTGGCGCCGGGCGCGGCTTGTAGTGTATGGTGGCACCTGTCACATATGCTTCACACGCCAAGAAAAGACGCCTATTTTGACCAGCCCAGCACCCCGCACAAGCCTCAGGGAACGCAAAAAACAGGCGCAACGCGCACGCATCATCGACGAAGCGCTGGCCTTGATCGGCGAGCATGGCATTGACGATATGACCATTGATGCCATTTGCGAACGCTCAGGCATCTCCCGTAAAACCTTCTACAACTATTACGGCACGCGCCACGACCTGCTGTTCGACATCTGCGTAAGCCGGACGCTGGAGTTGGTACGGGGCTCGGTGGATGCAGCGCTGGAACGGTTTACGCGGCTGGATGAACGCATTACGCATGTCCTGAAAGCGCAGAAACACCAACTTTGCCAGGCATCTGACCTTGAGCACGAGCTGGCGCGTTATTCTATCGCCAGCATCGGCAACAGCCTTGCCAGCGGTGCCACCCTGCTGTCGGTGATGAACGAGAACTTCCTGCGGCTGTATGCCGCCAGCATTGATGACCTGAAAGACGCGTTGTCGCCGGAGTTTTGTGCCGAGATGACGGTCGGCATGATCGATACGGTGATTCTCAACCACCTGCACAATCCCGACTACGACGCGGCCAGCCGCTATGACGAGCTGATAGGTTTCCTCTGCCACAGCCTGGTACGCGAGCGAGCGCAGCTGCGTGAGAAGGGCGCCGCTCAGGGCTAAGCGCCATTCAGTGCGTGCCGGGGCTTATCGCACCCGGCACAGGGAGATGGCTTAGCCGTGCAGGCCGTGCGTGATCGGACACTCACCGCGCGCCAGCTTGCGGGCACGCTCCACCAGTGTTTCTTCCATGGTTTCACGACCAATCATGATCACGAAATCCTGCTTGCGCAGCCCGTCGAGAGCAAATTCCGCCAGCTCATCGAGGTCCTGCACCGGCAGGTCAACGCCGATCTCCTTCATGCCCTGCATGAATTCATCAAACGTCATTTCCCCGCCCTCAGGCACCGGCTTCTCACGCGCCAGTTCCTCAGGACGATTGCGCCGCGTAGTCCAGATACCCGTGGGCAGAATGCCGCCGGAGGGATAGAAAATACAGGCCCGGAGCTTGGTTTCCTGGCCGACCAGCTGGGCATTCAGACACTCGGTCATGATGGAGACCCCGGCCTTGCTCGAGGCATACACCGACTGATCCGCCAGCGGTGAAATGCCGCCATCTCCGGAAGAGGTATTCATCACCACCCCTTCCTCGCCCGATGCCAGCATGCGCGGCACAAAAGCCTGCACGCCGTGCGCTATGCCACGCACGTTTACACCGAGCACCCACTGCCAGTCGTTCGGCGTGGTATCCCAGACATTGGTGTTGGTGACGCTCACGCCAGCGTTGTTGCACAGTACGTGGCAGGCTCCGAACTCGTCGAACACAGCGTCTGCCAGGGCATTCACCGAGTCGGGCTTGGACACGTCGGTGACGATGGCCCGCACCGTACCGCCGTTCGCCGCCAGCTCATCGCGGGTGGCTTCCAGCGCGCCGCGCTCGACGTCAGACAGCACCACCTTGGCCCCGGCGGCGAGAAAGGAGCGGCCCAGGGCCTTACCGATGCCGCTGGCACCGCCGGTGATCACCACAACCTTGTTATTGAAATCCTGCATGATTGGATATTCCTCTGCACTTAAAATAGAAAAGGCCGCGGGCGTACGCCAGCGGCCCGGGGGCAACGCCAATGAGCAATCAGCTCTTCAGCGGACCACCATTGACGCCAAGCCAGCGTGAGTTGCCGATCGTGTTGGCCCAGGGCTCGAACGCATCGGCGTCCAGCGGATCACCCAGGTCAACACTGCGACCGAGGAACTCGGGCGTCCACAGCGAGACGTCAGGCTTGGAAACCGGCGGCAGGCGCTCGGTGAGCGGGTCCCACGGGCTGTCACGCAGGATCAGGTCGCCTTCCACTTTCAGCTTTTGTGCCGTGCCGTAGTTGCTTACCACGTTGACCACATGCGGTGGGAAATCAAAGCCAGTTTTGACGTAGGAGGCAGCACGCGAGTATTTCACCCAGAATTCGTGCTCATCAAACTTGGGACCATTGTCCAGCGTGTCCGTCACCTTGCCGTAGTATTCAAGGAAGGTGTAGTTCTGGTGCGTCACACGCGCACCCACTTCTTCACCCAGACGGTAGTACTTGATCTCTGCCGGATATTTGGGCTGGCCGAACTTTTCCTGGCTGATGAAGATTTCCGCTTCCTTGTCGATCGCATAGCCCAGCGCGAACTGGCCTTCCTGGCCCTTGTAGTTGCACAGCACCGTGGTCAAAAGGCCCTGCTCCGGCTCGCCGTTTACCGGCACGTTGTACACCGTCAGCGTAACTTCGGGGCGGCTGCCGGGCTCAAAGCCCGGGGGCAGCACCGCGGCCAGCTTGGCCGGATCCGTCAGATAGCGGATCTTCAGCATAGGCCAGTTGTAGTGATCGCCGGGCGTGGTGGCAAGTTTCTCGTTCATACTCGTTATCCTCTGTTATGAGTGCTTTCGGTGTGCCTGCTTTCCTGAGCCCGGGGGCTCAGGCATAAAACTGCTGGAACCATTTGCGGTATTTGGCGATGGGGCCGTCACCGTCGCACAGCGCCGGGTCATCCAGATAAACCTTGTGCTCCCAGATCGGGATATCCTGCTCCACCTGGCGCACAATCTCGTGCACGGTGCCGGTCGCCATCATGGCATTGTCTTCGGACTGCTTGCGCGGCACCGAGAAGTTGAAACGCAAGTGCACGTTCTGGTCATCAATGGGGGTTACCGTACCCATCATCAGCACATCGAACATGCGCGAGAAGCGCTGGAAGGTAAAACCGGGGCCGACCCCTTCTGAGCGCAGGTGTATGGCATCGTGATTCTCACCGCTCAGGTCAACATTGCCCTGATCGTCAATCGCGTGCGCGCGCGAATCAAACTCGGTAACACGCCGTGGTCCATCCATTTCAACGCCGCCCTGTGGCATACCGGGGCTGCCGTGAACGGTGATGAAGTGCGCGAGATCGGCGGCGTTCTCGCCCGTTTCCTGAATGATGGTGTTGATTTTCCAGTCGTAAGTATCCAACGGCGTCCATTCATCGGATTTCAGCTCGGCAATCTCGTCGATATCGAACAGTGGTGCCTCGCCCTTGGGATGGTACCAGGCCCAGATCATCTGGTTGCGCTCCATCACCGGGTAGCTCGGCACGCACTCCTTGCCTTCCACTTTCGGCGGAATCCGCTTGGCATAGGGCACTGACGTGCACTGGCCTTCGCCGTTGAATTCCCAGGCGTGGAAAGGACAGCTGATAGACTCCCCTTTCACAATACCGCCGTACCCGAGGTGTGCGCCGAGGTGCGGACAATGCGCACCCAGCAGCGATGCCTCGCCGGATTCAGTGCGGAACAGCACCAGCTCGCGGCCAAAATACTCCACGGGGCGCACGTCACCGGGCTTCAGGCTATCGCTGTAGTCAATCGCGTACCAGCCGAAGGGGATTGCCTTGTCATAACGCTTGGTCATCGTCTTCTCCTCGTCTTATTTGCGGATGTTGGTGCGAACGCGCAGTTCGCGGAACACCACCGCATTGTGGTCGGTATTGTCTTTCTCCGGCTCGCCATCCAGCTCCAGATCCGGGAACTGCTTGAACAGCTCCACCATGGTCAGGTATAGCTGGCGCTTGGCCATCGCGGCACCAATGCAATAGCGCGGTCCGTAGCCAAACAGCACATCGGGGTTGAATTCACGCTTGACGTCGAAGCGCTCCGGGTCGGTGTAGTACTCGGGGTCGTGGTCTTTGAGATGCGGCATCATCAACACCATCTGCCCCTTGGTCACCTTCTGGCCGAGGACTTCCATGTCCTCCGGTGCGTAGCGTGCAAAACCCATCTTCGACGAGATTGACCAGCGCATCACTTCACTGAAGGTATTGGAGAAAGCATCCGGTGACTCAAGCGCTGCGGGAATCTGGTCACGGTGCTTGAGCAGTGAATACAGTGTCCACTGCTGAGCGACCAGCGTCGTGTCAGCGCCGGCGCCAATAAGCGCCAGGATGAGCGTAATGATGTCCCACTCGCCGAAGTTCTCATTTTCCTGCTCGATCTTGAGCAGCACGCTCAGGAAGTCGTCATCGCCGGGATTGGCGCGGCGCTCGGCAATGACCCGCTGCAGGATCTCGATTGCCCGGTTACTGTCCTGGCGGGCGGCTTCGCGGCGTTCATCGCTGAGTGTGGGGTTCCAGGCCTCGGTGAAAGTGAGCACCACCTGCTTGATTTCCGGCCAGTACTTCTCAGGCAAACCGACCATGCGGCTGATGGAGATGAAAGGGATATGGTTAGCAACCTTGTCGATGTAGTCAAAGCTCTCAAGATCAGCGAGTTCGCCAATCAGCTTCTCCACGTCAGGCTTGATACGACGCTGAATCTCGTCGACCACGTTGCGTGAAAACGCTGGGGACACCACCCGACGTACCAGCCGATGATGATCGTGGTCGGCGAGCAAACTGTGTCCGATCATGGCCCGCTCGTAGTTGCTCCACTGGTCCTCCGGGGGACGCGGTGGAGCAAACTCCCAATCGTAGAAGTCAGAGGACAGATATTCGTTGCGCCAGCATTCCATGATGTCGGGCATACGGGTCATGATCCAGGCCTGCCAGGGCGCATACCACACCAGGCGCCCGCGCTGGGCCAGCGCCAGATACTGGCTGGTCGCCGTCTTCAGATACTCATCTGACGCCGGATTGAACAGTTCCTCTATAGGCTGTTGAGTTTCGCTGACTGCCTGCATATTTTGCTCCTCTGCCAAATGGCTGACGCAAGAATATACGTTCGGAGAAAACTACACACAAGTGTATTTTTATTAAAAACGCGTCATGGCATGGCAAAGCGGGGGCAAAAACGCGACAAAACCCGCTCAGATGGGGCTCAGGTGCGCTTTTCCCGCACGTAGAGCACCAGTGAGTGGTCCACAATCTCGAAACCGTGTTCGGCAGCGATTTCCCTCTGGCGACGCTCGATCACTGGATCGTTGAACTCGATGACGGCACCCGTGGTCATGCACACCATATGGTCGTGATGTTCACCGGTATCCAGCTCGAATACCGAGTGGCCGGTTTCAAAGTTGTGGCGGTTGACGAGGCCGGCAGTTTCGAACTGCGTCAGCACGCGATACACCGTGGCCAGGCCCACGTCTTCACCCGCATCACGCAGCTTCTGGTAGACATCTTCCGCGCTCAGGTGCTCGCTGGTCTCACTGGTGGCCTCCAGGATCTGCAGGATTTTGACCCGCGGCAGCGTGACCTTGAGACCGGCATTGCGCAATTCCTGATTGTCAGTCGACATGGCTTCGGGGGTTCTCTGTACAGGTCTGGACGGGTATGATGCCACCCCATCATGACAAGTGGAAGTTAAAGCCCATGCGCAGCCTTTTCCTGGCACTGGCACTGGCCTCGCTCACGGCCTGCGGCAATTTCGGGTTCCCCGGGGTGTACCGTATTGACATCGAGCAGGGCAACATCGTCACCCAGGACATGATCGACCAACTGCAGCCGGGCATGAGCCAACGTCAAGTGCGTTTCATCCTCGGTACGCCGCTGGTGGAAGACAGTTTCAACGCCGACCGCTGGGACTACCCGTATCTGCTGCGCAATGGCAACGATGTGATTCGGGAAGCCACGGTCAGCATCCACTTCGAGGGCGACAGTCTGGCAACCGTCACAGGCGACTACCTGCCACAATGGGCGGCGGCCACGTCGACTGATGCCGCCGCCAGCGAAGCAACCGAATAGCGACTCAGCCCGCGTCTTCCTGCCGCCGTTCCTTGACCCGCGCTGCGCGCGCCTTGCGCACCTCCTTGGGGTCGGCCTTCAGCGGCCGATAGATCTCCACCCTGTCGCCCGCGCGCAGTACCTGGTCAGCGGCCACCAATTTCCCGAATATGCCCAGGCGGGCGTCGTCCAGATCGAGCCCCTCAAAACGCTCGGCCACTCCCGAACGCCGTGCAGCCTCAAGCGCCGTGGTACCCTCCGCGACCGTCAATGGAATGATGGCCTGCCTCTCGGGCAGCGCATAGGCCACTTCAACCTCGATCATTGCTGTCTCGTTCATCCTGTCCTAACCGTATAGTTGCCGCGCGCGGCGCCCAATCGCATCCACCAGGCTGTTGGTGACGCTGTCAAACAAACGGCCCACTGCCGCACCCACCAGCAGGCTGCTGGTGCTGAACTCCAGGTCCAATGTCACCTTGCAGGCGCTATTGCCCAGACCTCGAAACTCCCAGTTGCCCTGAAAATAGTCAAAGGGGCCATCGAGCAGCTCCAGCGTGATGTACTGCGGCGCCTGCAGGCGGTTACGGGTGCTGAAGCTTTGCCTGATGCCGCCGCGCGCGAGATCAAGACGCGCTTCCACCACATCCGCCTCGCGCCGCAGCACGCGGGAACCCACACAGCCTTCCATGAATTCGGGGTAAGCCTCGATATCATTCACCAGCTCAAACAGCTGCCGGTCTGCATAGGGCAACAGGGCGTGGCGGTAGATTCGGGTCATCGCGATCTCTTTCAGAGGTGGCGGTCTGGCACCGCCCCGGGTTTACTCGGTTAACAGGGCAGTTGCCATGACCAGCAGGATGCCCAGCGGCGCAATATACCGCAACAGGAAGTACCAGAGCGAAAAAAACTGCGGGCTTTCGCGGTACAGCTGGGCCCGCAGCAGCGGCCTGCCCAGTCGCCAACCCACCAGCAACGCAGTGCCCAGCGCCGCCAGCGGCAACAGCACCCCGCCCGCCAGCTGGTCCATGTGGCGAAACAGGTCCGGCGCCGTGCCGCGGCTGCTCGGCGCCAGCGTCGCCGCCGCCGCGTAGGCCAGCAGCCACACCACTGCGCCCACAATAACCGCCGAGGTCACCCGACGCAGCCCGAAACGCTGTTTGATGGCACCGGTCACCGGCTCCAGGATGGCGATGGCAGAACCCAGCGCCACCAGTACCACCAGCGCGAAGAACAACGCCCCGAACACCTCACCATTGAGCATATTGCCAAAAGCGTATGGCAGGCTGATGAACATGAGGCCGGGGCCCATGGAAGGCACTAGATGGCTGGCGAATACCAGCGGAAATATCGCCAGGCCCATGGCAATGGCGACCAGCGTGTCGAACAGCGCCACCGCCAGCACCGAGCGTCCGATCGGTGCTCGCACGGGGGCGTAACTGCCGTAGCTGATACCCGTGCCTACGCCGACCCCGAGGGTGAAGAAAGCCTGGCCCAGCGCCATCAGCAGTGCCTCGGAGTTGAAGTCCAGCCACTGCACGGAAAACAGGAACTTGCCCGCCGCCGATGCATTGCCATTCGCCAGGCTGTACTGGACCAGCAACACCAGGCCCGCGAGCAGGGTTGGCACCAGCAGCCAGGCGAGAAAACCAATGCCGCGACGCACCCCCGCCCCCACAACAGCCACCGCGCCGGCGAGAAACAGCGTCTGCCCCAGCAACATGCGATCGCCGTCTTCCACCAGCGCCTGGAAATACTGGCCGGCGTTGAACATGCTCGCGGCATTGAAGCTGCCTGCATACATGGCTGCCGCGTACACCAGCGCCCAGCCGGCAACCACCACATACAACGCCAGCAACAGCACCCCTGTGGCGCAGATGAACCACGGCAACACGCGCCACACCGGGCGCAGGCGCGAGCGCTCCACAGCCCGGTTGATCGACTCCACCACGCTGCCCATGCCCTGCCGTCCAAGCACCAGCTCGGCGATCAGCAGAGGCACACCCAGCAGCAGCAGAAATACGACATAGGCGACCACAAAGGGGCCGCCTCCGTACTCGCCACTCAGGTAGGAGAACCGCCATACGCTCCCCATGCCCACCGTGGCGCAGGCCAGCGACAGCACAAACGTCATCCGCGAGCGCCACTCCCCCAGCGGATTGCCCAGACCCGAACTCACCGGAAAAACTTCCTTCTAATCATGGGCTTGGAGTGTACCAGAGGGCGGGCGATGAAATGAGCCAAATTCACGTTCCAGTGTGCGGGCTTGTCCGTATAATGCGCGGCATGAGCAAGAAGAAGCCAGCAAAAAACGACAATGTGATCGCACGTAACAAGCGCGCGACCTTCGACTACCACCTGCTCGACAGTTATGAAGCCGGCGTGGCGCTGGAGGGCTGGGAGGTCAAGAGCCTGCGGATGGGCAAATGCCAGCTCACGGATTCCTACGTATTGATGAAAGACGGTGAGGCGTGGCTGCTGGGTACGCAGATCACGCCGCTGGATACGGTATCCACGCACTTCGTGAGCGACCCCACCCGTACCCGCAGGTTGCTCCTGCACCGCAAGGAACTGGCAAAGATTCTGGCAGCAACCAGCCAGAAAGGCCTGACCTGTGTGTGCACCCAACTGTACTGGAAGGGCCATCTGGTCAAGGCGCGCATCGCACTGGCGGAAGGCAAGAAAGGCCACGACAAACGCGACACGGAAAAAGAGCGGGACTGGGACCGGCAGAAGCAGCGCATCATTCGCGACAACGTCAAGCAGTAACCCCGCAGGGCTGTCAGGGGCCATTGTCGGACCTCGCCAACGCTGGCAAGATAAGGCTGCCCCAACGGACTCAGGTTGCCCCGCATGTCGAAAGAATGTATCAACGAACTGCGCTCGCGCATGCAGCAATCCATTGTCGGCCAGGAAGCCGTCATCGAACGGTTGCTGATAGGACTGCTGGCGAATGGCAACCTGCTGGTGGAGGGGCTGCCGGGCCTGGCCAAGACCCGTGCCATCAAGGCTCTCGCCGAACACCTGGAAGCCGACTTCAGCCGCATCCAGTTCACGCCCGACCTGCTTCCTTCCGATGTCACCGGCACTGAGGTCTATTACCAGGACGGCAACCGTGGAGACTTCCGCTTCGAACCCGGCCCCATCTTCGCCAACATTGTGCTCGGCGACGAAATCAACCGCGCGCCGGCCAAGGTGCAGGCCGCCATGCTCGAGGCCATGGAAGAGCGCCAGGTCACGGTGGCCGGCAAGACGCACAGCATGCCACCGCTGTTCATGGTAATGGCGACACAGAACCCGGTGGAACAGGAAGGCACTTACCCGCTGCCCGAAGCGCAAATGGACCGCTTCCTCATGCACGTGAATATCGTCTACCCGCCAGTGGAAGACGAAATGCGCATCGTCGACCTGGTGCGTACCGAAGAGCAGCGGGCTCAGGTGGCCAGCGACCAGGGCAGCGCCGCGGAAAAGCCCGCGCGCATTCCGCAACAGGCCGTATTCGATGCGCGACGGGAGATTGCCGAGGTTCATGTGTCGGAACCAATGAAGCGCTATATGGCCGACCTCGTTTACGCGACCCGTACGCCCGAGAAGTACTCCGCCGACGTGGCGCGCTGGATAGAGGTGGGGGCCAGCCCGCGGGCCTCCATTGCACTGGACAAGTGCGGCCGCACTCACGCCTGGCTGCACGGGCGCGACTACCTCGACCCCGAAGACGTCCGCGCCATCGTCCACGACTGTCTGCGGCACCGACTGATGCTCTCCTACGAAGCACACGGTGAAGGCATGAACGCCGACAAGGTCATCGACACGCTGTTGGCCGAGGTGGCACTGCCCTAGCGGCGCCCGGCCATGCGCGACGACCCCCGCATCCACGTATCTCTCGAGCACTTGCGTAACCTGCAGGGCGCCGCGGAACAACTCAGTTTCCTGCCGCGCCAGCCCGCGCGCAGCGTACTCAACGGCCAGCATGCCTCACGCCTGCGCGGTCGCGGCCTCAACTTCGAGGAAATGCGCGACTACCTGCCCGGCGACGACGTGCGTTCCATCGACTGGAAGGCCACCGCGCGCACGGGCTCGCCGCATGTGCGGGTGTACACCGAGGAACGCGACCGCCCGGCGCTGCTGTTGGTTGACCAGCGCATGTCGATGTTTTTCGGCTCCACCCTCAACATGAAGTCGGTAACCGCGGTGGAGGCGGCGGCCATAGCCGCCTTCGGCGTGCTGGGCGCCGGCGATCGCGTCGGCGGTATCGTATTCGATGACAGCACACAGGCGGAGTTTGCGCCACGTCGCAGCCGGCGCACGGTGTTTGCCCTGCTCCAGGCAATGACCCACTTTAACGGGGCACTGCACGCGGCAAAGCGCGTGGATGAAAGCGCCGACCGTCTGAACGAGGTGCTGCGGCCGGTGGCGCGGCTGGCGCGTCACGACCACCTCGTCGTGATATTGAGTGACTTTGCCGGCGCCAATGAAACCACGCGCAAGCGGCTTGCCACCATTGCCGCGCACAACGATGTGTTACTGATGCTGGTGCACGATCCACTGGCCGAGCAGGGCCTGACCCAAGGCGAACCGATCGTGCTCGGCGACGGCCAGTTGCAGGCGGAAATCGACCTCGGTCACAGCGCCACGCTGGAAGCCGTGGGCGGTTTTACCCGCCAGCGGCTGCAGACCATCAGGAGCTGGCAGCGCGAAATCAACCTGTCGGTTCTGCCCTTGAATGCCGCACACAGCACACTGCCCCAGATCCGCCAGCTACTGGATCAGCGGCGCCCCGCCCGGAGCCGCGCATGAGCCAGTACGACGGTCTGTCGCTGTCGCAACTCATCGACCTGATGCACGACATCGTGCCACCGGAGCCAGTGTCCTTGCTGCCCGCCACCGTCGGCTGGTGGCTACTGGCAGGCTGGCTGCTGGCACTGGGGCTAATTGCGTTGGGTCACCGGTTGGCGACGTACCGGGCCGACCGCTACCGACGCGAAGCGCTGCGCGCGCTGGATGCGCTGGCGCGGCAAGAGGCCGCCGCCAGCCAGGCCGTTGCCGTGCTGCTGAAGCGCACTGCACTGGGGGCGTATCCGCGCCATGAAGTCGCCGCGCTGCAGGGCGCCGCCTGGGCAGAGTTTCTGTGCGACAGCAGCGGCAACGATCCCGAGGTACGGGCCGCCGCAAGCGCGCTGGCGCAGGCCGCCTACAGGCCACCCGTCAGTGACCCCCGGCTGCTGGCCGCCGCACGCCGCTGGATCGAGGTGCACCGTGCTTGAGCTGGCCTTTGTCTGGGGGGCGCTGGCCCTGCCCCTGCCCCTGCTGCTCTGGTGGGGCCTGCCGCCACACCGGGAGCGCGCGAACGCGCTACGGGTCCCCTTTTTTGCCGATATCGTGACTGCCTCGGGGGTGGAACCCGGCACAGGTGCCGTTGTGCGCCGCCGCAGGCGCCTGCAGGCCGTGATTCTCTGGCTGACCTGGTTGCTGCTGGTGCTGGCGCTGATGCGCCCCACCTGGGTCGGCGAGCCCATTGAGCGCACCGAGGTTGCCCGCGACATCATGCTGGCGATCGACCTTTCCGGCTCCATGGACTACCGGGACTTCCCCGGTCTGGACGGCGAACCGATCTCCCGCCACCAGGCTGTACAGCAGGTGGTGACCGACTTCATTGCCGCCCGCCAGGCGGACCGTGTAGGGCTGATCGTTTTCGGCGACAAGGCCTACATCCAGCTCCCCTTCACTCGCGATCTGGCCACGGCGAGCCAACTGGTAGACCTGATGGCCGTTGCCATGGCCGGGCCGCAGACGGCGCTGGGCGATGCCATTGGCCTCGCCATCCACGCCTTCGAGTCGAGCACACTTGAGGAGCGTATTCTCATCCTGCTCACGGATGGCAATGACACCGCCAGCCGCATGACGCCCATCAACGCCGCCGCCATAGCCGCGCGCAACGAACTGGAGATTTACACCATCGGCATCGGCGACCCCCAGGCCACGGGGGAAGACCGGGTCGACTTCGGCCTGCTGGCGGAGATTGCCGAGCGCACGGGTGGTGCATTCTTCAACGCCGAAGACGAATCTGCGCTGGCTGCGGTGTACCAGCGCATTGATGAAGCCACCGCCGCGGAGGTAAACACCGAATCCTGGCGGCCGCGCTACTCACTGGTCGCCTGGCCTGCGGGTGCCGCCCTGCTGCTCGGCGTCATGGCACTGACCTTGCTGCTCTTCAACCGGCAGAGGCACAGCGCATGATTGAGCAGCTGCATTTCCTGCGTCCCCTGTGGCTGTTTGCAGTGCCCGCCCTAGTCGGCGTCTGGTGGCTCCTGCGCAGCCGCCACAACCCTGAGCAACCCTTCGGCAATCTGGTCGCGCCACATCTACGCAGCGCCCTCACCATCCAACACAACACTCGCACACGCGTCAGCGCCCTGGACAGCTTCGCTTTGGCCCTGCTGCTACTGGCCCTGGCCGCCGCAGGCCCCGCCTGGCGCCAGCAGGTAGCGCCCTGGTTCGAGGAAACAGCGCCGCTGGTTATCGCCATGGAGGTCACCGACTCCATGCGCAGCAACGACCTGACACCCTCCCGCCTGGAGCGCGCCCGCTTCAAGGCGCTGGACCTGGTAGCCGCACGCACCGGAGCGCGCACAGCGCTGATTGTGTATGCCGGTTCCGCCCACATCGTGGTGCCACCCACCACCGACAGCGCGATCCTGGCGGGCTTTCTGGAAAGCCTGGACCCGGCCATCATGCCTCGCGACGGCACCAACAGCGCTGCAGCGCTTCCCCTGGCACAGGGCCTGCTCGGCGAGAACGCCCAAATCGGCACGCTGCTGTTCATTGGCGATGGCTTTGACAGCGCAGACATTCCCGCACTGGCGAGCTTTACCGCCAATCCGGCGGCGCCGGCGGTAGCTGCACTGATAATGGGCACCGATGCTGGCGGCGTGGCACTGCTCCCGGATGGCAAGCCCGTGCTGGGGCCCGGTGGCGGCGCCCTGCAAACCGCCATCGACGGCGACCTGCTGGCCCGTGTGAGCCGCGAAACCGGCCTGACCGTAGTGCGCAGCGAGCCCGGTGATGGCGATATACGGCGCTTGCTGCGTCTGGTCGAATCCAACCTGCTACAGGCAGATGACCCGGACGCCGAATGGCACGACGAAGGCTGGCTGCTGTTGTGGCCCGCCCTGCTGCTGGTGCTGTACGGCTTCCGCCGCGGCTGGGTGTTGCGATGAGCCGCACCCGGCACAGCCCCCCATGGTGGCAGCGCGCGCCCCAGCAGCTGGGGCTGGTGACGCTGCTCACCCTGCTGGCGCTGGCCTGGCTGGCCAGCCGTGAAGCCACTTTCGCCGACCTGTGGCTGACCCGCGACCAGCAGGGCCAATTGGCCATGAACCAGCGCGACTGGCCGGGCGCCCTCGAACATTTCGAAGACCCGGCCCGGAAAGCCACTGCGGCCTACAACGCCGGGCAGTACGAGCAAGCCGCAGAGCTCTTCGCGCGCATTCCCGACGCCACCGGCTTCTATAACCGTGGCAACGCCCTGATAAAGGCACGTGACTACCGCAACGCGATCCGCGCCTTTGAACTGGCAGTCGCCGCGGCGCCCGGGTGGCAGGAAGCCGCCGACAACCTCGCCCTGGCACAGTACATCTCCCACTACATCGAGCAATTACGGGAAGACAGCGACACCGAGGACGAATCCGAGCTCGGCGCAGACGATTATGTGTTCGACAACGAAGATGAACGCGGACGCGAAATGGAAATCACCCGCGAAAGCACCATCGGGCTGGAATCCGCTGAAAAATGGATGCGCTCGGTGAACACTGACACCGCCGACTTCCTGCGCACCCGCTTCGCGCTGGAACAGAGCCGGAGGGAGGCGCCGTGACACGTCTGCTGATCGCGTGCTGGTTCGCCCTGCTGAGCGCACCAGGCCTGGCCCAGGTGCAGCCCGTGGTGGAGGTAACCGTCAAGCCGGAAACAGTGCGGGTGGGCGAAGCGCTGGAACTGCAGGTGACCGTGCTGGTGCCCACCTGGTTTGCGCAACCGCCTCACTACCCTGATTTTGAGCTGGCCAACACCGTGACCCAGCGCCCCCCCGACAGCTCCTACCCCACCAGCCGCACCATCAACGGCGAAAACTGGTCGGGCATTGTGCGCAGCTTCCGCATTTATCCGCTGCAAGCCGCCGACTACCGCATTGACGGTGCCGAGCTGGGTGTGAGCTATGCCAACCCAGGCGCCACACCCACCCGCACGACCGTACCGCTGCCCGCCGTGCGCTTCAGCGCCGTGGTGCCCGCGGGGGCCGAGTCGCTTTCGCCGTATCTGGCGGGGTCGGCACTGCGGCTCCGTGTGAACATCAGTGGCGACACCGGTACCCTGGCGAGCGGCGATGCCGTCACTCTGGAATACCGCGCCGAACTGGACGGCCTGCCCGCCATCTTCCTGCCGCCGCTGGCACCTGCCCTGCGCTTTGACGGCGCGGCCGTGTATGCGGACCGCCCGCAAACGACCGATGGCCCACCAGCCACACGCCGCGAGAAACTCACGCTGGTATTCGAAGCGGGTGGGGAGTTCGAGGTCCCGCCGGTCACCCTGAGCTACTGGAATACCGAGCGTGACACCGTGGAACAGGTGACCGCAGAGGGAGCGACATTCCGCGTAAACGGGCCCGCCCCCGCGGACAACACTGCAAGTGACAGCAGTGACAACGTGCTGACCTGGCGGTCACTCATCGCCGTAGCCCTTGCCGGCCTGCTGGTTGGCGCGCTTTGGCAAGTGTGGCGACGGCGTCTGCAACCCGCCTGGGAAACCTGGCACAAGCGCCGGTTAGCGAGCGAAGCCCATGCCTTCAAGGTACTGCAGCGCGCCTTGCGGGCCAACGACAACGTCGCAGCCTACCGCGCGTTGCTCGCCTGGAGCGAGCATTTGCAGCCGCCCATGCACAGCCGGACGTTCGCGCTGCGCTACGGCAATGCGGAACTCGCCAGCGCCCTTGATAACCTGGGCACTGCGCTGTTCGGCCAGGGGAAGGCGGCACCCGCCGGCAGTGCCCTGGCCCGTGAATTGCAGAGCGCGCGGCAGCAGTACCATAGGGCCCGGCGCGCTCGCGCAGCGCCGGCACTGCCGCCGTTGAACCCCTGAGCGTCAGCCCAGCGGCACCGGCTGGGTGACCTGCAACTGCCGCGCCAGAGGCGCCAGATCCTCCATGATGCTCGGATACAGCGCCACGCCGCCAGCCAGCTGCTCGGTGCGTCGCTGCCAGGCTCGCTGCCCCGGGAAACGCACCGACGGCGCCCCCTCGGGCACCTCGCTCGCCGTCACCAGATATTGCAACGCATGCAGCTGCTCCTTGAACGCGGCCAGGGAACCGAACGCTGCGGGGTCGATAATTTGCAGATACACCGAATTGGCTTCACCATCGCCCGCGGCCTCCGCATCTGCGCGCCCATAGCCGCCCAGCGCCATACTCAGCACCTCCGTGGCAGCGGAGAGCGCTGCGCCCTTGTAGCCATGCTGGGCACCGCCAATGGGCATGATGCTGCCGCGCGGCGGGCCCTCCAGCGCGGCCGGATCGTCGGTCACCCGGCCCTCGGCATCCTTCAGACAGGGCTCGGGCAGACGTTCGCCCTCGCGAGCTGCGCGCGCCACGTAGCCACCGGCAGTCACCGACATGCTGATATCAAACAACAGCGGGTATTCCTGCCCGGGCGCCCCTATGGCCAGCGGGTTGGCGGAAAATACCGGGGTCAGGCCGCCAAAAGGGCTCACGGTGTGCTCAGAGGGCGTGGAACACGTGAGCACGCCCAGATAACCGGCCTTGATCACGCGCGGCAGGTAAGCCGCAAGGCAGGCGATATGTTGGCTGCGGCGCAGCGTTGCCGTTACCACACCGTGTTCTGGTACCCGCGCCAGCGCCGTATCCACCGCCTGACTCACCACCCACGGGCCCGGCAGGAAAGCGGCGTCCCAGTTGAACAGAGCACCCCTGTCGACCAGTACCGTGGGCTCACCGCTGCAGCGGCTTGCACCTTCCATCAACCAGCGCACGTTGTGCGCCACCCGCTGCATGCCGTGGGTGGTAAAGCCCATGAGATCGGCCTCCAGCAGGATTTCCGCCATCACCGCCGCACGCTCAGCGGGCAGGCCTGCGGCCTCGAACAGGCGCTGGCTGAAGGAATGAAGATCGGCGTGAGCGTAACGCACTGACATGTCAGGCTCCTTTTTCAGGGGAGTGAATAGCCCGCTCACCGGGAAACGGACGAGTGGACCCATGGGAACTTTTGCACAATTCACAGTCTAACATTGTGCAATTGAGGTACAATTGCGAGTCACACTGGGGGCGATACGGATTCGACGACGGTAACGAACCCTGAGGTGCATGCCGTGATGGTAGCCAATCACGTTAATCCAAAGCTGCAAACTATTAGTTGCCAACGACGACAACTACGGTGCCCAACTGGCTGCGTAAGCAGCCCGTGAAAGCACCAACTAGTGGCTTCGGCCCTAGCGGTCTTTAGTAAGGTGCCAGTACCGCACTACTGACTGTCATATAGAACTGGATCGCTGTGAAGCCTGCCTGAGGTGGAACTGCTAAAACTTATTCAGGCTCGCCAATTACGTCCTGCCCGTTGGGCTGTATGAGGCTAAATTAATTAACGGAAACTAAGCATGTAGAGCCGAAGGCAGAGTACTGGCGGACGCGGGTTCAACTCCCGCCGCCTCCACCAACTTCAAAGGGGTCGCCTGAAAAGGCCACCCCTTTTCTGATTTGTGCTGACGGAAAAGGCGAAGGGTACACCCCATTAGCGCTCAGCCCAGCCCCCGTTTTCTGCCATGAAGGCATCCATTTCCCCGACGAGAAAGTCGATCCGATCCGGTGGGTAGCCGTTGTCAATCAAACCCCGGATGTATTCGTCCCTGGTGGGACGCACCGGATCGCCTGACGAGGACGACTGCGTACCACTAACCGGGTGACTCTGCGCGGTGACACTCGCACCGAAGCGCTCGACAAGCTGATTGGCCTGTCCGCACGCCAATATCTTCGGTTTGCACACCTTGAGACAAGCGCGCGGCTGATTTCTGTCAATCCGGCATTCGCAGCTGCAGACGGGCAACTCGGTAATTTCACTGACGGGTAGCATTCCTACACTGTAGCCGCTGCCTGAGCCGCTGATCGTGGACGGATCGATACCGGTAAGCGCTTCGATATCGAAATTCCGTGCCGCAGGAAAAACCTCGTAGAGATCCGCCATCGCATTGCCATCTCCGCCCCCCAACACCGAATACACTGTGACGCGCTTGTCGCCCTCCCAGGGCGCAGTTATCGCAAAGCGCCCTTGTATCTGGCGCTGCACCGGAAGCGCCTGGTCGTCACCAAATGCGGTAAAATCGACGCTCGATAGATCGGTGAGCTGACCGGAGAAACTGCCGCGCAACACAGATGGTGTGAACTCTTCGATCGTCACCGTGCCGGTGTGCGGGAAAAGGCGCCCGCGACCGGGCACGAGATCCGCTGGCCCTCGCGCCTCAAATTCACCACGGCCTTTTCCACCATTCACGCCAATTATTGCTTCCGTAAAGGTACCTGTGAATCCGTAGTCGATGGCCGGGATCCGGATATGCACATACGACCCCTCCATGTCGGCGGCCTCACCAAATGCGTCCCGCAACCCCCTGTCTGTCGCAAACGCGCCGTTGTCTGCCATGGCAATAAACTGCGACATCACCTGCGCAAGGCCACCCCCGGTTCCGGTCGTCTGGAATCCATCGGCAAATGCTCCAGGCATCAGCGTCAGGTGAATTGAAGTCGTCGGCCCACATCCGGATTCCGCGAAGGCCTGGCCGACACAACCGCGCACCTCATAGTTGTGGGACACGCCAACACTGTTGGAGCTTCTGTTGCTCAGGGTATCCAGTCCCTCGGCAAACTCTTTAGCGGCCTGTTCCCGCGTTCGGTCGCGTGCGAGGGGCATCGCCGCCGCCGGGGAGGCGGAGCCGCCCCTAGCCGAAGCGACCTGCCGGGGCTGAGTCATATCGCTCTCCCAGAAATCAGATGACGCATTCAGCGAAAGCAGGACTTTGCGGGTCTTTGTGGGGTTGGCGGCCACGTTGGAAATAATAAACACGGCCGGTTCACCGGCCTCCACACTAAAGCGCCAATGCCCTAGGTAGCCGCCACCGGGTAACGGTGCCACCAGAACCGGGCTGCCAACTTTGGCACCACCAAGGGTGCCGATGCGCAAGGCCGCCAGGGCATCGGCATCGCCAGAGTGAATCTGCAGCGAGAGCCCGGCCTGACCCTCGCCCCAGACTTTCACCGTGAAGCAGCTTGCCGCGTTGGCATCGACGACCAGCTCGATATCGGCCGAGATCGACGTTGCTGTGAGATCAGCCGACCGCGCACACCCGCCAAACACGAAGTTGCGCCAGTTTATTTCGGCGTTGTCCGCACCGTGCTCGGGCTCCTTCGTCAGGCGAACAGGCACATAGGCCGCGAAAGTTGATACGAAATTGGCATAGACACGATCGAGGCCATAGCCCAGAACGTTCCGAAGGCCCTGATCGGCCCACAGCAGGTCTGCGTCCAGCGACGCGCTCGCCGGGTACGGGTGTTGGAACATGTCAACGAGATAGCGATAGTCGGGCTCAATGAGCTCGACACCCGCCCGGCCATTCTTCTTCGACGCTGCGAAAACCTCCCCCACGTAGCGCCAGAACGAGGCTGTCAGATAATCGGCCTTCGGCACCCGGGTTGCAGCGATGTCCTGCAGCGGGGTGTAGTAGGGACGAGCCCCCAATCGGTATCCATCCTGGCTACCCGCATAGGGGTCCTTGCGCAGGATTTTCTGGAGCATGTGCATCCCCATGGCCTGCGCCTGACCTTCAATTATCCAGTCGTTCTGAATGACGTTTGCGCTAGGTTGATAGGCGCGCTGCACAAGGTGGAAGAGCTCATGGGCCAGGTGTTCGTAGGTTCGATCCAGGGGAACACCGTCCTTCTGAAACGATCGCGACGCATCGATCTGCATTTCTGTTGTAGAGCCGGATTTGCGGCGTACGCGGAACGATGACGTATCATGATCGTCATAATCGAAAAAGTGAACTTTATAGGCCTCTCCCCCCGACACACCTTCCACCCGCTCAAGCTCCGGCGCACGAAAGCCCATGTGTTCATAGCGCTCGGCGACTTCGGTGAGAAACACCTCCATGTCCGTCAGCGCTGTCTGCTCATCATCAGTCAGCTGATGGTGAGATTGCAGGCTGTCCGGCAGCATGCTGTAGGGATCTGACTGAACGATCAGGAATTCCTTCGTCGGCCACCCGGATGACTGCGCACGGGACGCTGAGGTCACGGCAACGCAAAGCAGCAGCGCGACACTGAAATACAGCAACCTGTTGAAATACACCGTCCTTCCCCCCTCACCACTACGCACCCCGAATCAGCTCATCAGGCCAAGCCCTACAGCCTGTACCAGCGATCGAGCGGTCCCGGGGCGCAACCCCGCACAGGAAGTATAGACTGCGTTTTCTAGGCTCGCCGCGGTGGCTCAATGTCCTCTCAACTCAAACAAGAGCGTGCCGGCGGCCACAGCGGCAAGTGACTGACGTCAGCGAGAGCGGTATGGTGCGTGGGACGTTACGCCGGCCGGCCAGAGTCGTCGTAGTACGTATGGCCTTTCCCTCGCAAACAAAGAAAATTGAACTACCCGAGGGTATTATCGCATTCCGCCCGCATGCCGCTTGCTTTAGGCAAGTCAAGACGCCACCGTTCAAGAGACCATAATTCGAATAAGAAAACCCATGCCAAACAATCCCCAGGATGAGCGCGCAATACTCAATACCCTGAGTGAATTCCCGCGGGTGGTTGACCGCAATGAGTGGCATCGTGTGGGTGAGGTTTTTGCCAAAGACGTGTGCTTCAATTACGGCGATGGCCGGGATCAACAGGGCATCGACGCTTTACTGCAACAATTCCGCAGCTTCCATGATCGCTGCAGCGCCATGCAGCACCTGATCGGTAGCGTCCAGTTAGAGCTCGACGGCGACAGCGCCGTGACCCGGGCCTATGTACAGGCCCGCCACCAAGGCAAGGGACATTACGCCCAGAGCTTCTACGATACCCACGGAGAATACACGGACCAGTGGGCTCGCAGGCCCGAGGGCTGGCGCATCGTGCGCCGGGATGCCACCTGGATAATGTCCAGCGGTGAATCCAGGGTGCTGTTTGGCCCGGAAGCATAATCTGCGGTGCACCAAGAGTTTCAAAGGCAGCTACTACGACCATGCCTTTGTCGAAAGCGTCTTCCAGTCGCCCAGCGTATAGGCCAGTCCACAGGAAATTGTCATGCATAACAACAACACAACCGACCAGACCGAGACCACCAATCTCATGACTCCCGTCAAGGGACTGCTGGTACTACTGGGCATCATCATTGTGGTCGCGGGATTCATCGCTCTCAATACGGCGCTCGGTATACACGAGTTCTGGGCCGGATTCTTGTTCCTGCTCTACTGGGCGGGAATCGAGCATTTCGCCTGGGACAAACTGGCCGCTTGTGTGGCGGGCGCCATTGTGGGATTACTGATGGCGTGCTTAGTGTTCGCTCTGCCCCGCTGGTTAGGTGATACCGGCGGGTTGGTCGTTCTCGCTCTCATCCTGGTGTTGATCTACTGTCAGGTGATGGGCTGGCTGCCGGTGGCAATTAACCTGACCACCATGCTGTTCCTCACCGCCGGTACGATTCCGGCCGTGCAAGAAAGCGTCAACTTTGCAGATGCCTTCATCTCACTGGGGTTGGCCTTCATCTACTTCATCGGCCTGGTGTGGGTCGGCATGCGAGTGATGGCAATGAAGGCAGCAACACCGGCTAACCAATAGAGCGCCAGCGCCAGACCACCATCGTAGCCTGGCAGGTTCGAGAGTGTGTGCGTAACTCAATCCAACCGCATACTCTCTACCAACTCCTGCAGTTTACCGTCAGCACGCATCGCCTCGATTTCAGCCCGCAGTTTCTCCGCCGCCTCAGGGCTCTCGGCGCCCAACAGGAATCGGACCGGCTCGTCGCGCAGCACCGCGCCATCCGCACGGTCGAGCCTGTTGTGGCGGATCATGCCTTTAAGAGAGTCCACGTATTCCTGACCGCGCTCGGAGTAGTGCAGCAAGCCATCTGCCAGGGCCAGCGAAGACAGCGGTTCGCCGCGTGCGCGCATTTCGGCCCGCAGGTCCCTGAAGTCCTCATAGGCGGGGTGGGACATCAGGTTGATGAAGTAACCGCGCACGCTGTCGAACGGCCAATCGAAAGCCTTGATTGCGTAATCGCCCTTGTAGGCGCGGTGCTCTTTGGCCTTGATGCCATCGCCCTGGTAAGTCCATTGACCAAAGAGGGAGTTGCCCTGCACCGCGAAGCGGGAGGTGCCATAGCCACTTTCGTAGGCCGCCTGCCCCAGCGCAAGACCGGCAGGTACGGTATCGACACGATACAGCAGACCGTCGATCATGCCTTTTAGCTCCGGGGTATTCTGTTGCAGTGCCGCCAGGTGCTCCTCAGTCTCGCCAGGGAGCAACAATGCCAGCCGCCGCAGCAGCGCCAGGCTCTGCTCCGACACCCGATCATCGCTGGCCAATTCCTCCTGCGCTTTTTCCAGCCCGGTGCGGAATTCCATGACCATGTGGTTGGCATGCGTTACCAGCGGCAGCATCAGGCGATAGAACAGCGCCTTTTTCTGTTGCACAGGAATATTCTTCGACGCCTCTTGCCAGTTCGGCTTGATCGCAGTGATCAGCAGGTGCGGCACTGCCAGCGGCTCGTCGGTTTTGGGTTCGCCCCACCAATCCTCCCGCTCAAGCAACGCAACCATGTCTTGTACCGAAGAGGCAACGAGCACCTCACTGGTGTTTATCACAGGTGCATCTGCGTGGGCCGGAGTCGCTGCTGGCGTCGACACCTGAGCGGCTGATTCGGAGGCTGGTGTGGAGGCCTCTACGGGTTCATCACCGCCACAACCGGCGAGCAGTGCGAGGCTGGTCAGCAAGAGCATCACGCGAACAGGCATATAGGTTCTCTCATGGCGGTAGACGAGTAAAGATTATGCGCGCCACAGGGCCTCGGAAGTCAACCCCGGCCGCACGGCTCAATGAACTACCCAGAAATGCATTATTATAGGCGTGTATACCCAACCGGACATTAAGCACCTCATCAACCCAATGAGCGACGACGACGAAATTCAGGGACAGAAACGCATGGGGCTTGGCATGCAGGCTCTGGCATGGGTGGTTCTGCTGGGACTGGGTGTTCTGTATTTCAGCGACGTGCTGGAACGGCAACTCAACCCGAACCAGCGCCCCGAGACCCTTTACGCTGAGGACGGCGTCCGCGAGGTGACATTGCAGCGCAACCGGTACGGGCACTATGTCACCAGCGGTGAGATCAACGGGCAGCCGGTCACCTTCCTGCTGGACACCGGAGCCACCGGGGTGGCGATTCCGGAGGGGCTGGCCAAGCGTCTCGGGCTACAGCGAGGTCGAGCCTACCGCACGCAAACCGCTAACGGTACGGCGATAAGCTACGCCACCGTGTTGGACGAGGTGGCCGTCGCGGACATACGGCTCCCCGATGTTCGCGCCGGTATTGTGCCGGGTTTGCAGACCGATGAGGTCCTGCTCGGCATGAGTTTCCTCAAACACCTGGAATTCACACAGCGCGGGGACAGCCTGACACTGCGCCAGTACCCGGCCCTACCCTCCCGTTAAAACGCTCCAGGATAAGCCGGGTGGTCTTCGACGGCCGGCCGGAGCCACCCATGCTGCGTAACCCGCCCCCAACCGGTCTCTGGCGCTTGCCCCTAAACCGATAGCTCAAATGGCCGAACGGAGACGCACCGTGTAGTATTGAGAAAAAACAATGGCCATCGCCTATGCCTGTTCTCCAGTCCTTCACCAATCGCGCCGTTTTCCAGAGTCTGCGCAGCACCACCCTCACCATCACTGGCTCGGCTTGCACAATAGGCGGGCTCGTCGCCGACGTTCTGCAACCCATTGCCCCTTTTGCATCCTATTTGTTCGGCTTGTCCGCGCTTGGGTTTGTGCTGTTGTTTATTCTCTATCGCCGCGGGAACGAGGAGCTTCTGGGCGCCGTGGCCTTTACCGGTATAGCCGCCGGCGTATTTGGCCTGATTGTGCTCTTGCAGTCCGGGGAGGACGCGGAAGAAACCGGGTTTATCGCGGCAGCCGTCCCCGGCATCGCCGAATTACAGTCACGCCTCGGCATCATTGATGCGAAGCTCGACGGGATTGCCGAGGACACGCAGAGCCTGCGCGAAAGTACTGCGCGCCTTGAGGGTAGTTCCGCACAGGTGCTCCGAACCCTGGAAGAAATGCGGGATAACTTCGCCAGCGGCGGCGTGATCGACAACCCCCGTTCGCCGGAGGACCACTACCACAACGCGCGCCTGCAGGAACTCGGCGGCGATTACGCCGCCGCGCGACGCTCCTATATCAACTACTTCCGCAGTGATTTGCCACTTCTTGATCCACACCTCCGGTTTCTCGCCTTTTTGAAGGTACAGGAAGGTACTGCCGGTGCACGCGAGACCTACACTACACTGATGGCCGGCAAGGAGGACGGCATGCCCGCCTACGTACGCCTGCTGTTACTCGAAGCACCGCAGCGCGTGCTCGCGCTCGAAAAGCATGCCGGGCAGCACCCGGATTTCGCACCGGTCTATTATCATCTCAGTGAGGACGCGTCCGCGCGCCGCCTGGGCTTTCAGACGCTCGCTGATAAACGTGCAGAGCAACGCTACCTGCAGCAATTCCAGGCAGCCGATGAAGCCGGCGGTCTGCTTAAATACATGATCGATCAGGCGCTGGTTGAGCAATGGCGCAATGACGCCAGTGCGCGCCTGCAAGCGCTACACGCGTTGGGTGATGGCACCCTGGAGAACCCAGTATCCCTCTCCTTCGCCGTGAACAACGCCGGCTACACCGCCCAGGTGACTATCGCCGAGCCTGCTCTGGAGGTGCTCTGGAATCTGCAGGGCGGCCCTGAACCACACAGTACCGGAGACAGTGGCGTGATCAATCCGCAAACGGGCAAACCCATGCCCAACCTGTTCTTCAACCTGCCCGCCGGCCAGCCCGACAGTACAATTGCAGTTCGCTACCGCGACCTCAGGGGCAGCTTGCAAGGACCCTACAGCTTCGAGTTCAAGGGAAAAAAACAGAGCGAAGATGCAAACCAGCGTGTGCTTGAGGCAACGACCACCAGTTGGGTCAGCTTCAGAGACTACGACGGCAAGCGTCTCCTGTATTTCACGCACCTGATGAGCTATCGCGGTAGCATCGAGAAGATTCAGTACGGATTGAACGCTGCCCAGCCGAACAAAAACTTTCGCTTTCCGCCCTGGCGCAAGCCCGGTCTGGCACCCATTGACGCCAAAACACCAGCGTATATTACGGTGCCCCGCAGCACGCGTTACGTCACCGTGCAACTGACTTACAAAAATGGCGAGAAATCCACCGTACAGCGCTTTGACTATCCCGGTTGATGCACCAGCCTGAGCCACAGGGGGAGCGAGTTTGACTGCAGAGGCACCCGGCCTGCGAACGCGGCTACAGACGGTTTTTGCCGGCAATAGAACGCTGCTCGGGCGTGCCTGCCAGGCCTTTATTCAAGCGTTGATCGTGCTGTCCATTGTGGCGTTTACCGTTGAAACGCTGCCCGATCTACCGCCAGAAGTACGCAGCAACCTGCACCGGTTCGAAGTGTTCGTGATTATCGTCTTTACCATCGAATACCTGCTGCGCCTGTGGCTTAGCGAGAGACGCCTCGCCTTCATGTTCAGTTTTCATGGCATCATCGATTTGCTGGTTATTCTGCCGTTCTATCTGCAGCTCGGACTGGACCTACGCAGTTTGCGCATCCTCTGGCTGTTTCGACTTTTCCGCCTGTTCAAGCTGGTACGCTATGTGGACGCGGCCAGACGCATTGGCGATGCCTTTCGCCTGGTGCGAGTGGACCTCGCCGTGTTCGGCATTGGCGCGCTATTCGTGTTTTACCTCGCCGCGGTCGGAATCTACTTTTTTGAGCGCGACGCGCAACCCGACACCTTCGCCTCGGTGTTTCATTCTTTTTGGTGGGCACTGGCGACACTCACGACCGTGGGTTACGGGGATGTGTACCCCGTGACCGTGGGGGGCAAGATATTCACTTTTTTTACCCTCATGATTGGGCTTGGCGTGTTTGCCGTACCCACGGGACTGATCACCATGGCTATCGTCAGCACACGCGAGGCAACACTCAAGGATGATGCCAGCTGACGAAGCGGTGCGCATCAATATTGGAAAAACACCTGCCGCAGCCGGGCTTTGACACACCCTGCGACCCACAACACGGAGCTTTCACGATGAAATACCTCATTACCGCTTTCTTGCTGTGCGCCAGCACTGCCTCACTCGGGAACAACCTGGAGGCGCTGGTCGATGAGCTACAGAGCCGTGAACTTTCGCTGGAAACCATTGCGGCACTGGTACAGCTCGACAATCCCCGCTTGAAGGTTGGCTACGGCCTCTGTGAAGCTGCTGGGCAGCCTATGTGCAAACCGGATGGCTCACTTGGCTATGGTTTATGTGAAGTGGCGGACGGCACCCTGTGCAAGAAAAACGGCAGCCTGGGTTACGGCCTTTGCATGCTGGCAGGCAGCAAGAACTGCCGCGAGAAAGGCAGCCTGGGCTACGGGTTGTGCGTTCTGGCGGGCGAGAAGAACTGCAAGCCGTGAAGGTAGGGCGCGCAACGCACGGCATCTGATTGGCCCATCTCCGGCGTGTCGACCCGAGCTGTCGACTAGCGGTCGGTGTCAGGCGCCAGCAATAAGAACAACATAAAAAACCCACAAACCGTACCGTAGCGCATAGCCCCGGCTATCGGCCCGGCACCTGCCTGACTTTGCCAGAGCATAAAGTAGCCCTCGCCAATGACGATGAACAGTCCAAACCAGACCAACATGCCCACGGCACACGCGGCCACCGCCGGACGTGTGGCACCGGCAAAAACGTCAGGCGCGGCCAAACGGCTTTTCAGCATCCCATAAACCCCGGCCGATGCGAGCGCCGCAACAGCCACCTCACCCGCAAGAATCATAGCCAGCACAGCAACGTGGAGAGCGTTTGAGGAAATCGGGGGACCATAGGGTGCGTAGAAGGGTTGATCCGCCGCGGAGGTGACCACGGCGACAAATCCCAGTGCGGCCTGCAAATTCGCCAGGTTGCCAAACACGTGCAACACACCGAGCAGGGCGACAAACACGGCTGCCACAATCTTGAGTGTACGAAGCATTTTCTGTCTCCGGAGAGCGTTGCTGACAGTTACAGCCTAGACGGCACCTTGAAAACACACCAGTCGGGTGCACTTTACCCTGGCCCCATCGACAAAGTATCAAAGCCAGGACAGTTGCACGGAAAATATTCAACGAGATCAGCGAGCTAAAAAAAGTTGATCCGCCGCAGAGGCGGCGCGCGGCTGCTCTTGTCCCGCGGCTCGCTCATGATCGAGCCGACATGACAGACGTTACTGTGGGCAAATACCAGAACACTACCGCACTGCAGAGCACAGCAAGCGCCCAACCCAGCCAGCGCGTCGCCGGGATGTTGCCGCCCTCCAGCTGCCGCCCCAACAGCCAGCCGTAGCGAACAAGGAGCGCCAGCGTTGCCAGCGTAGTCGCCTGTAGCAACAGCGGCAGCAGCCCATACAGCGGCAAGTCCGGCTGCCCCAGCAAGGCATCCTTCATCACGCCCTTCGCGAATTGGCCGCTGGTTAACGGCAAGCCCAACAAGGACAGGCCCGGCAGTGCAAGCAGCAACCACACCACCCACCTCAGAAGGCGGTGAGTGGGAATTACCAGGCCCACGGCGAGGAACAGGCAACCCTTGGCCAAACCGTGGTGCAGGGCAAATACGCCAATCACCGGTAGCAGTGCAGATACCTGCCCTGGCACCGCCAGCGTTGCGCCTGCCAGCACCGTCAGCAATCCCATCTGGCTGATACTGGACCAGGCCAGTACCGTCTTGTGATCCCGCTGCCTTACACCGAATACGGCCGCCCCGAGAGCGCCCGCGAAGCCCATCAGCATCAGGAATTGCCCCCAGGCAAACCAGCCCGCCTCGCCGATAGGCAACGTCAGCAGCCAACCAAGAAGCCCCGCCTTGATCATCGCCCCGCTGAGCACGGCGCTCGCCGGCGTCGGCGCCACCGGATGTGCCAGAGGCAACCAGAAGTGCAGCAGAGGCAAACCCGCCTTCACCCCGAACCCAACGATGAACAGCGCCGTCATCAGCGCACTGTTCGCGCTGCCGGCGATGCCGACGTTCAGATCCGCCAGCAACAAGCTGTCCCCGGTGCTCGCCGCCAACAGGAATCCAGCCAGCATGGCCATCTCGCCGCAGAGCGCCATCACCAGATAGACGCGCCCGGCAAAACGCGCACGGCCGCTGCCCACATGAGCAATCAGGCCATAGGCGGCAAAGGTCATCAAGGTGAAGAAGGTGTAGAAGCTGGCGATGTCTGCGGCTAGCACAAGGCCGAGGTTGCCAGAGAGGGTCAGCCCCCAGAACACACAAAACCTGCGCAAATATTGCGCACCCAGATAGCCGACCGCGTACAAACCCGCCACACCCCACAGCAGCGCCGTCAGCAACAGGAAACTGCGCCGCAGCTCGTCCAGCATCCAGGTGCTGCCCAGCAACAGCCAGGGCAATTCCAGTGTCCAGGGCGCGGTCGACAGGAGCGCGAGCAACAGCGCCGGCACGGGCAGCAGAGGCAGGGCCCCGCGCAGGGCGCCGTGCCAGCCACGGCGCGTTGCCAGCAGTGGATACAGCAGTGGCAACAGCACACTGAGCGCAATCAACACAAGCGGTGGAGATCCGTTCACGGCAGGTACATCCTCACCACAATGAGCCGCGCCCAGGACAGGGGGCTGTAAGCTGTCGCCGCCAGCAGGCCAACCAGCACCAGCATCAGCGTGGTAATCAGCGGCGGCCAGAATAACCAGGCACTGGTTTCCAGACGGCCCCAGCGCCGCTCCACCGGCCACGGTGCAACAACGGGGCTGAACCACAGCCGGTACACGATGGGCAGGAAATAGGCGGCATTGAGCAGGCTGCTGATGAGCAGAACGACAATGACCCAGTCCATACTGGCGGCAAGTGCACCCGTGCCCAACATCCACTTGCTGACAAAACCAGCCAGCGGCGGCACGCCAATCATACCGAGGACCGCCAGGGTAAAGGCGGCCGAGGTCGCGGGCATTCGTGCGCCGGCGCCGTCCAGCTCATCCACGCGGTGCACCCCCAGGGTTTCGGCGTAGTTGCCCGCGCAAAAAAACAGGGTGATTTTCATGATGCCCTGGTGCAGCAAGTGCACGAGGCCACCCACCGTGCCGATCGGGCCGAACAGGGTCACCCCCAGAATGATGTAAGACACCTGGCTAATGGTGGAAAACGCCAGGCGGCGCTTGAGGTCGATCTGCGTCAGGGCCCGCACCGAGCCGTAAAGAATGGTAAAGGCCGCCAGCCAGGCGAGGGGCTGCAGCAAACCGAGCGCAAAGGCGAAGTCTATGCCGTAGACATCGTAGACCACCCGCACAATGCCAAAGGCCCCTGCCTTGACCACCGCCACCGCATGCAACAGTGCACTGACAGGCGCGGGAGCCACCATGGCCTGGGGCAACCAGCCATGTACCGGAAACATGCCTGCCTTGACGCCGAGACCGGCGATGAGCAGGATGAAAATCAGTGTCAACTGGCCGTGCAGAGCCGGGTCTGCCCCCTGGAAATGCCCCGTCTCCCGAAATGCCAGGTCCCCTGCCAGACCGTGCAGCCAGGCTATCCCCAGCAACAAAACCACGCCGCCACCGAGGGTGTAAACAATGTAGTTGCGCCCCGCCTGCAAGGCCTTCTCGGTACCCCGATGCACGACCAGCGGATAGGTCGACAGCGTGAGCATTTCGTAGAACAAAAAAAATGTAAACAGGTTCCCCGCCAGGGCAATACCCATGGTGCTGGCAACGCAAAGGCTGAAAAAGCCAAAGAAGCGGCTGCGATTGGGCGAGTCCTCGAGATAGCCAACCGCATAGATGGTGGTAAACAACCAAAGCAGCGCCGAGAGGCCGGCAAACAGCATCGCAAGGGCATCAGCCCGCAGCATGAAACGGACCCCCGGCAGCATGTTGAAACTGACGCTGAAATCAATACCCTGGAGCACGCCCCAGGTCATCACCGCGACGATACCCAGCTTCAGCAATGCCGCCAGCAGGTTGACCAGGGTCCGCAAGCGGTGGCTGGTTTCCGGCAAGGCAAAGATGACCACCGCCGCCAGCAGCGAGCTCAGCAGAGCCAGTATCGGCAACAACGCCGCAGCGCTCACGGGTTAACGGCCTCAGCAGCAACCACCTCAAACGGCAGCGCCAGTACCGAGAGCACGGGCTCCGCCACCAGCCCCAGGCCCAACGCCAGGAGGGCCAAGATCATCGGGATTACCTCCAGGCTTTTTGGCGGGTGGTAGAAGTCATCGCTGTTACTGACTTCGAGAAAGGAGGCCCGGTAGATACGAAACACATAGGCCGCCGCCAGAACGCCACCCAGCAACAGCACCACGACCCACCACCACTGGCCGCTGGCCAGGCTTGCCTGCAGCAGCAGCCACTTGGCCGCAAAGCCGCCGGTCGGGGGCAAGCCCATCAATGACACCCCCGCGAGACCGAAAGAGAACAAGGAGAAAGGCAGGAAGTGACTCACCCCTGCCAGCGCGTCCACCCGGTTGCTGCGCACCGACAGGATCAGGTTGCCGGCGGCAAGAAACATCGCGGCTTTGGCCAGGGCATGGCTGATCACCTGCAGGGTGACGCCCTGCTGCGCGAGCAGGGACACGGGCTCGGCGACCGTGAAGGTCAGTGGAAACAGCAGGAACAGGTAGCCAATCTGGGCCACGGAAGAATAGGCAACCACCTGTTTCAAGTGGGGCTGGCGGAAAGCGAGCCAACTGCCCCAGACAACCGCAGCGGCGCCCAGCACACCCATGCCCTGCGCGAGCCACTGAGACCCCAGGCGGTCCCCCAATCCCATCCAGAGGCGCGCGGCGATATAGAATGACGCCTTGATCACAAGACCAGACAACAGCGCACTGACCGGTGATCGGGCAATACCGTGAGCCGGTGGTAGCCAGGCATGCAGCGGGAACAAGGCTGTCTTCAGCGCCAGGCCGGCGAGCATCAACAGCAAGGCCACGATCAGCGCCGGCTCCCCGCTAACCAGTAGCTGGTCGATGACTGCCAGCGACAGGGTGCCGAAGCGGCCATAGAGCAGAGCCACGCCCAGCAGGTAGGCCAGCGATCCAAGCAGGGCCGCAAACAGATAACGCAATGCAGCGCGCAGGGCCGCCGCTTCTCCCCCCAGCGCGACCAGCCCCACGGCGGCGAGGCTGATGAGTTCCAGGCTGACATAGAGGTTGAACAGATCGGCTCCCAGCCAGACGCCATTGAGACCCGCCCACAGGAACCAGAACAGCGGCCAGAAGTAGCGCTGCCAGGGCTTGTCGGCATCCAGGTAGACGCCGGCATGCAAGCCGCAGGCAGTACCGATAGCCGCAGTCAGCAGCACAAAGGTCACCGCCAGCCCGTCAACCCGCAGGGCGATACCGAGCGGCGCGTCCCAACCTCCCAGGGCATAGATAAAACCGCCGTCCTCCATCACCGCGAACCAGAGGGCAAGGGACACGGCCATCTGAATGAGCATCCCCAGCCAGCTCAGCCACCGGCCCTGACGGAAACCCAGCAGCAGGGATAGCGCTGCCCACGCCAGCGGCGTGAACAGCAGGCCTGCTATCAGCCACTGGCTCAAGGTTCCCCTCCACCGTCGTGCGCGTCATGCCCTGCATCCAGAGAGGTGCGCCCGGTCAGATGGAAGTAACGACGAATCAGAACGATGGCCAGGGCAGTGGCGGCAATCGCCACGACAATACCCGTCAGCACCAGCGCCTGGGGCACGGGATCTGGACCATCGCGGTGCTGCGCCAGGCCTACCAGAACCAGAAAAACCCCGGAACCAATCAGATTGAAGGCGAGCAAACGCCGCAACAGGTGATTGAGAAGCAGAAAACCCGCGAGGCCGATGCCACACAAGGCAACACCGGCAAGGGCATAGAGCAGATCAAGGCTCACAACCCGGCCCCCTCTTCCGGCTCGTGCTCATCGGAAACGGGCGCTGCCACAAACAGGGCCAGTAAAATCATGCCGATCGAGAAAGTCAGGCCGATCTCTATTATCAGGATCAGTCCACCCGCCATCGTTGCTGGGTAGGCGAGAAAGGCTTCGCCGTTCAGGGCACCGGCAACTGCCACCAGCAAAAACACCGCAAAGCCAAGCACCAGGCCGAGCCGCAGCAGGATGCCGGGGCGAATAAACGCCATGGGCAGGCCGCCCAGACGCATGAGCACGCCCGTCGCGGCGAGAACGGCACCGGCCTGAAATGCACCGCCGGGGCGGTGCGCGCCCGCCCACAGCAGATAGGCTGCCAGCAACAGCATAACCGGCACAAACCAGCGCTGCAGGGCATACAGCAGGGAGTCCGCACTGCGCAGTGCCGGATCCTCCAGCGCGTTGGTGCTCGCGAGTGAGATTCCCGCCATGCCGGCTATGACCAACACACCGATCTCCAGCAGGGTATCGTAACTGCGAAAATTCAGCAGAACCGCCGTGACCGGATGCTCCACACCACTGCGCGCCATGCTGGCTCGCAGCTGCTCCGGCAGTTCCGAAGGCACTGCGGCGCCGGCGGCACTCAGCACCGCAGCCGCCAGCGCGACGACGACGCCCGCCGAGGCCGCCAGAGTCACCACTACCCGCACTGGCCGCCGCACGGTTATTTCTCTCCCCGGAGCCGTCGCTGTGGCTGCGCGCGCCGGAAATGACTCACCGCGTCAAGCAGCAGGACGCCGGTGAGCCCGGCGCCAATGGCCACCTCCGCCAGGGCAATATCCGGTGCCTGCAGGCGCACCCAGGCCAGGGCCATCAGCAAGCCAAAGGCCATGAACATCACCACCGCGCGAAACAGGTCACGGGACAACAGCACAGCCGCCGCCGTCACCAGCAGAGACACCACGAGAAGGCCATCCAGCCACCAGCTCACGCGCGCTCCTCACGATCACGACTGGCATGAGTAGCGCGCACGGTCCTCGCCACGAGATGGGCCGCGGTCGCACTCGCCGCCAGTGCAATGAGCCAGATGAGTAGAATTTTTGCAGCGGTGGCGGCCCCGGGCACCGATGGCAACAACCCCAGAACAACAAAGCCGAGGCCAAGATTGTCCGCCTTGGTCAGCGCATGAATGCGGGTCAGGGTATCCGGCAAACGAAACAGGCCGAGTGTACCCACCAGGAAAAACAGGCAGCCGATAACCAGCAGAAGCGCCTGTAAAAGCATGATGAGGCTATCAGACATCGCGCTGTTCTCCTTTGCTGTCCGCCCGGGCAACCTGCATGACACGGGTCACAAATGCGACGGTAGCCAGCACCGCCAGTAACGCCAGCACCAGGGCAACATCGCGCAGCGCCGGTTGCGCCTGCGATTCCGCCAAAACCAACAGCAACGCCACGCCGGTGCTAGCGAAGAGTTGTGAAGCCAACATCCGATCTGCCGGCTCAGGCCCCAGCCAGATACGCAGCAGGCCCACGACAAGCAGCAGCAACAGCACGCCGGCCACTGCATTCATCAGTACTGTCATTGGGGAAACATCCGGGCGATGCGCATTTCTGCGCGGCCCACCGCAGCAGACACGGCCGCCGTAGTATCCAGACAGTGCAGCTCCAGCTGCGGCCCCCGCAAGGTCACACTGAGCGTTCCGGGCAGCAACGAGAGCGTGTTGGCCAACAACCAGCGCGGGCTACCCGCGGGTAACGATGTGGTATAGGTCAAATAGCCGGGACTCATTGGCAGGCGCGGTGACAGGAGGCGGCGAGCCACATCCAGGCCCGCAGCAACGGAGCCGCAAAGAAAGTAACCGCCAAACGCAAGGCTAGCCAGTAGCCGAGGGCCCCGGCGTTCTGGCGGAAACAAACGCCACCACAGCACGACGATCAGGGGCACCACCCACAGCCCGAACGCGACAGCGCCTGCATCCCCCTCCGTGAGCGCCCACCACACTACAAGCAACACGACGGTGCGGACGACAGCGCTCACAAAGCACTGCAGCACCGGTACCTTACCGGGCACGGGCCCGTTCATACAGAGCTGGCCCAACGCGCCCGTACCGCTTTGCCCGCTTCCATCAGCAACAGCATGACCACGCCCATGGCGAGCACCTGCAGCGCCTGCATGGGCCCCAGCGGCTGCGCCTCGAACCACATTGCCAGCCACGGCAGGTAAGTGAAGGCGAGCTGCAGGCCGGTCACCACCAGCAGCGCCACCCAGACGGCCCGGGTGCCCTTGATCCCTTCCAGGCTGAGGGAGGTCCCATAGGCGTAGCGGACGCTGAACAGGTAGAAAATCTCCATAACCACGAGCGTATTCACCGCCATGGTGCGAGCGGTCTCCAGGGGCAGGCCCTGGGCCAGCGTCAGCCAGAACTGACCGAAAACACCGGCACAGAACAGTAGCGACACCAGCACAATCCGCACCACCAGGCCGCGGGACAAAATGGGGCTGGCCGGATCCCGGGGTGCCCGCTTTAGGGTATCGGGTTCGGTGGGTTCGAATGCCAGGGCCATGGCCAGGACCACCGAGCTGACCATGTTGACCCAAAGGATCTGGGCCGCGGTAATCGGCAGGGTCAGGCCGAACAGGATTGCCAGCAACAGGCTCAGGGATTCGCCCCCGTTGACCGGCAGCAGGAAGGCGATAACCTTCTTCAGGTTGTCATAGACCGTGCGACCGGCGCGGACCGCAGCGACAATGGTGGCAAAATTGTCATCAACCAGCACCAGCTCGGCGGCTTCCTTGGCCGCCTCGCTGCCACCCAGCCCCATGGCAATACCCGCATCGGCGCGCTTCAGGGCCGGGGCGTCATTGACACCGTCACCCGTCATTGCCACCACCTTGCCACTGCTCTGCAGCGCCTTGACCAGACGCAGCTTGTGTTCGGGGCTGGTGCGGGCGAAAACGTCGGTGCTCAGTACCCGCGCCGCCAGCTCAGAATCGTCAAGTTGGTCGAGTTCGACCCCGGTCAGCACCCGATCAGCATTTTCCAGGCCAATCTGGCGGCCAATGGCGGCGGCGGTGCCAGCATGGTCGCCGGTGATCATTTTCACGCTGATGCCGGCGCCGGCGCAGGCCGCAACGGCAGCAATGGCCTCAGGCCGCGGTGGATCGATAAGCCCTACCAGTCCCTCCAGAACCAGCCCACTTTCCACATCATCAAAATCCAGGACGTTCTTTTCCTCCGCCACAGCCACCGTCGCCAGCGCCAGAACACGGTGGCCCTGCTGTGCCAGTGCTTCCGCCCGAGCGTGCCACCTGTCGTGATCGAAACTGGCGGTGGAGCCGTCGGGAGCGCGCTGCGCACTACAGAACCCGAAAATGGTTTCCGGCGCGCCTTTGACATGCACACAGGCGTGGTGATCATGGTCGTGGTTAAGGGTCGCCATGAACCGGTGACGGGTATCGAAGGGAATCAAGTCGGTACGTACCCAGGTGGCGTGAGTGTCCTCCTGATTGAGGCCCAGCTTGCCGGCGAAGGCGAGGAGTGCTGCTTCCATGGGATCTCCGTCGGCCTCCCATGCGCCTCCTCGCCGGTGCAGCGCTGCATCGTTGCAAAGGGCAGCCACCCTGGCCAGTACGTCCAGGCATTGCGGATACTCACTGTCAGCGTGACCGCAGACCTCGCCAACGGGCTCGTAGCCGAAACCCTGCACCACAAAGTCGGCGCCGGCGACACTCGCCGCCGCCACCATCATTTCATTGCGAGTGAGGGTGCCCGTCTTGTCACTGCAGATCACCGAGACCGAGCCCAGGGTCTCGATCGCCGGTAGACGGCGCACAATGGCGTGTTCGCGGGCCATCGCCTGCACGCCGATCGCAAGGGTCACCGTCAGTACCGCGGGCAGACCCTCGGGAATGGCAGCGACGGAGAGCCCCACCACCGCCGTGAACAGCTGGCCCAGGTCCTGACCCTGGAAAAAATGGCCAAACGCCAGAATCAGGCCTGCGAGAGCCAGGATGAACAGCGTGAGCCAGCGGGAAAATAGCGACATCTGCCGCACCAGCGGCGTTGTGAGGGCCTCCACCCCGATGAGCATACTGCCGATACGGCCAATCTCGGTATCGGCGCCGGTCGCGACCACCACGCCCTCGCCCTGACCGGCTGCCACCAGGGTACCGCTGAACGCCATGCAGGCCCGATCTCCCACCACCGCAGCGGCGGCAACAGCCTCCACGCCTTTTTCCACCGGTACGGATTCTCCGGTGAGGATCGCTTCCTGGACGGCGAGACCGTGCGCTCTGAGCAGGCGCACGTCCGCCGGCACCTTGTCACCGGACTCAAGGAGAACAATATCGCCCGGCACCAGTGATTCCCCGGCCACTTTCTGACGCTTGCCATCGCGCATGACCGACGCCGTCGGCGCCAGCATGTGGCGTATGGAATCCATGGCTTTTTCGGCCTTGCCCTCCTGCATCAGGCCGATAACCGCATTCAGTACCACCACCGCCAGGATAACAACGGTGTCCACCCAGTGACCCAGCAGCGCTGTAACGACTGCCGACCCAAGCAGGACATAGATCAGAACATTGTGGAAGTGCAGCAGAAAGCGCACCAGGAGACCATGCCGCGCTGGTTGCGGGAGGGTATTTGCGCCATGCTCGTGCAGCCGCTGCGCTGCAGCCTGCCCCGACAAACCCCGGGCATCGCTGTCAAGATCGACCAGTACTTCGGTGCCATCACGGCTGTGCCACAGCGTGGTCATTGCAGGCGTTCCTCCGTTGAATCCGGGCCGGTTCCTTGTTTTCTACTCACCCCTATGGAAACATAATCACATATCATCTGGCTTGTTCTCAAGCCATCAGAGAGACAACTTGATGGGACTGTTCCCCGACGTATTTACCGAGATAGCGGTCCTGCTGCTCTTCGCGGCGTTCGTAGGTGCCATTGGCGTTCGCCTGCGCCAGCCTTTGATTGTGGCGTTTATTGCCGTCGGCATCATGGTTGGCCCCTCCATGCTTGGCTGGGTAACCGCAGACGACCAGATCGATTTGCTGGCCCAGTTCGGCATTGCGCTACTCCTCTTCGTCGTCGGACTGAAGCTGGATTTGCACATTATCAAAACCATGGGGCCGGTCGCGCTGGCAACCGGGCTGGGGCAAGTCGCTTTCACCAGCATTGTCGGCTACCTGATTGCCGTGGCGTTCGGCATGCCACCCGTGACCGCGTTGTATGTCGCGGTAGCCCTCACATTCTCCAGCACCATCATCATCGTCAAGCTGCTGTCGGACAAGCGCGAAGTCGATTCGCTACATGGCCGCATCGCGCTGGGCTTCCTGATCGTGCAAGACCTGGTGGTTGTACTGGTCATGATTGGCCTGAACGCGATGCGGGCCGCTGAGGACGTATCGGTGCCAGTGGCGGCCCTGACAGTTCTGTTGAAGGGCGCAGTGTTCCTGCTGTTTGTGGCCACTGCAATGCGCTACGTGCTGCCGAAACTCACGCATATGCTGTCCCAGTCGCAAGAGCTGCTTGTGCTTTTCGGCATCGCCTGGGGTCTGGCGCTAGCGGCACTCGGGGTTACCCTCGGCTTCAGCAAAGAAGTGGGAGCCTTCATCGCCGGGGTATCCCTCGCCTCAACGCCGTATCGGGACGCGCTGGGTGCGCGCCTCACCAGCCTGCGCGATTTCCTGTTGCTGTTCTTCTTCATCGACCTTGGTGCACACCTTGATCTGGGTATGCTGGGCGCACAACTGCTCGAATCTGTCGTCTTCTCAATATTTGTACTGGTCGGCAATCCATTGATCGTATTGATCATCATGGGCGCACTGGGTTACCGGAGCCGCACCGGGTTCCTCGCCGGCCTGACGGTGGCGCAAATCAGTGAGTTCTCACTGATCCTGGGCGCTCTAGGGCTCAGCCTGGGCCATATCAGCGCAGAAACCATGGGCCTGATCACGCTTGTGGGGCTGATTACCATCAGCGCCTCGACCTATATGATCATCTACTCGCACCAACTCTACGACGTGCTCGCACCGTGGTTGCAGTTATTTGAACGCAGCAAAACGCACAGAGAAATGTCGACGCAAGACCTACCCGATGATGCCCTGCCACAAGCGCTGCTGTTCGGCCTTGGGCGATACGGTTTCGGCATTGCTCGCTCACTGCGCGAACGAGGGTGGCGGGTGTTGACGGTCGACATTAATCCGGACCTGACCAGAATTGGGGACCCGGCGGGCTACCCCGTCCTATTTGGTGATGCGGAAGACCCCGAATTCTCCACTACGTTGCCACTGGAACGTGTGCAATGGGTGATCAGCACGGCCCGCGAGAAACGCGCCAATCTGTCCCTCCTGCATTCGCTGAAGCAACAGGGGTACACTGGCCGTACCGCGATCACCGCACAATTCGACAATGATGTGGCCGAGCTTGAACAGGCCGGTGCGGATATTGTTCTGTCACCGTTCTCGGATGCAGCCTGCGAGGCGGCCGACAGGATCACCGAAGCGGATTTAACGTAGCTCACACAAGCAAGCAGGAGCGGGGTGCACTGCCATGAAGCGTTTCAAACACATTTTATGCGTATTGGAAGCCGATGCCTCCAGTGAATTGGCATGGGAACGCGCCGTGGCCCTTGCAGAGAGCAATCAGGCAGCACTCACAGTCGCAACCGTGATTCCACGCCTGCCGTCCATCACGGGCCTGTCGCACGCCGGTCGCGACCCTGTCGACCTGCAAAGCGCGCTGCGCCAGCAACACGAAGCGCGGCTGGCCTCACTGACCGCTCACCACCAGAGGGGAGCGAGCATTCCGCACACGGTTCTGACCGGGATTTCGTTCCTGGAGATCATTCGCGAAGTGCTGCGCGGGAGCCATGACCTGGTCATCAAGTGCCCCGAGTCACCCGACTGGCTGGATCGTTTTTTTGCCGGCGACGACATGCAGCTGTTGCGCCAGTGCCCTTGCCCCGTGTGGTTTGTCAAACCCGACGTAGCCGGACCCTATAAACGCATATTGGCAGCGGTCGATGTCGCGCAGTTTCACCCGCCGGAGGATCTGGCAAGACACCGCAGGTTGAACGTGCAGGTACTGGAAATGGCCGCCAGCCTCGCATTGGCGGAATCAGCCGAGCTGCATGTCGTGCACGCATGGGAGGCGATGACCGAGCTGGCCTCAAACCTGGCAGTGTCTGCCAGCATACCCAAGGACCGGCTGGCCTCGGGCATTGAACAGGAGAGGCTCCAGCATCGGCAGCAACTCGACAGGCTGTTGCATGACATCGGGGCACTGAATCCTGCGGCTCAGGAGGCCCTGCGCTACCTCGCTCCCCGCACCCACCTCGTCAAGGGTTCGCCCAGACAGGAGGTCCCTTTGCTCGCCCGACAACTGGAGGTCGACTGCCTCGTAATGGGTACCGTGGCACGCACGGGGATTCGCGGGTTCTTCATGGGCAATACGGCGGAAACCATTCTGGAGCAGATAGACTGTTCGGTGCTCGCCATCAAACCCGAAGGCTTCGCGACACCCGTCACTGCAAACGACTGAATTCCACTGTGCGTCAAAGCCTCAAACGCAGGGGAAAAGCCGGCAGGCCCTCACCTGCCCCCGGGTCGTTCCAGGCTCAAACCGCAGTCTGTCCACCATCAATAACCAGCGCCGAGCCGGTCACAAACCTCGCCTCGTCCGATGCGAGGTAAGCGACTGAACCCGCGATTTCCTCCGCCTGGGCAAAGTAACTCGTCAAAGGCGACATACGGCCATACAGGGCCATGTCGGCACCTTCGGGTATCTGCAGGCCCTTGATCAACGGTGTATCCACCGCACCGGGGCAAACCGCATTGACGCGCACACCCCGGCCGGCATACTCCACCGCCAGTGACTTTGACAGCAAAAGCACTGCGCCCTTGCTGGCACAGTAGGCGCTGTTATAGGGCAGCCCCTGCAGGCCAGCCGCCGATGAAATATTGACAATATTCCCGCCCGCCTCCAGCAAGTGCGGCATGGCGGCCTGGCAGAGCACAAACACCGAGCGCGTGTTCACCGTCATGACTCGATCCCATTCGGCCACACTGACGTCTGCGAAATTCTTGGTCAGTACCATGCCGGCAATGTTGCACAGCACATCCAGCTTGCCGAACTGTGCCACGCATTGTTCGATCGCAGCGCGGCAATCGGCTTCATCGGTGACATCCAGCGTGCGGCTGTGGATGTCCACGCCCTCCTCGCCGAGCTTCGCCACCTCCTCCGCCAGTTGCCCGGCATTGATATCGGCGGCGAAGATTTTTGCACCCTCGCGACCCAGTCGAGTCATGGTTGCCAGGCCAATGCCTGACGCTGCACCCGTCACGAATGCGACCTTGCCATCAAAACGTTGCATCTTTCACTCCTCTTATTGGTCTACTGTTGATTCGCCTCTTCCCGCAGGCGTATCGGCCCCACATTGGCGGGAAACTTGCCGACCATACCTGCATAGAAGTCGCGAAAATACTGCATATCCGCCACCACGTCTTCCGTGGTCGACATGGCTGGCCCGAAACCGCCGCGCTTGCGGGAAAAGTCCAGAAACGAGGGGACTATGGGCACACTGGCCTGACGCGCAATGTGATAGAAACCGGATTTCCAATACTCGGCTCGGTCGCGTGTGCCTTCAGTGGGCACCACGAGCACCAGACTCGGGTGCCGCTGAAATGCCTCAACAAGTGATGCCACCAGGTTACCATTGCGATGCCGAACGATGGGCATACCCCCGAGCTTGCGCATGAACCACCCCGCTGGCCACGCGAACAGGTTGTGCTTGCCCATCCACCGCACCTGAATATCGAACGCCGCGGCGTATAACAGCATCAACGGGAAATCCCAGTTGGAGGTGTGTGGCGCGGCAATGAGCACGTAGCGCGCGTGCGCTGGTCGCACACCCTCCAGGCTCCAGCCGGCCCTGCGCAGCAGCCAGCGGGCGATCTTCTGCTTCATGTATCTGGCACTCCCGGAGTGTGTGCGGGTTGTGGCCCGGCCGATTCGCGCCACATGGCAGCAGAAAAATCTCCTTTGTGGAATTCTATCAGAATCGGGCCATTTCCAAAGGCGCTGGTCAGAAATTTGCACCAGATGAGTGGCGGCCTGCCTCAGGCCATCTACTATTAACGTACTGCACAGCTGGAACAATAAGGAGAAAAGTATGCAGACGTTTGATTCAACTGCCCGCCGCGGCGGCCCCCTTCCTGGCATGGCCCTGGCATTGACCGTCCTGCTCGCAGCCTGCAGTGATGGCACCGACCACAGCAACGCAGGCGGGGAAGCCGAGCTGCTGGGCGCGTTCGCCGTCTCGGTGCTGTCCAGTGCGCCCGAGAGGGTCAGCGGGGGTGAGGCACGAGTCGGCATCGAAGTGCCAGAAGCGCTGCCACTGGAAGACGTTATGGTCATGCTGGAGGGCGAGGATGTCAGTACGCAGTTTGCGGCCCGTACGTTAGGCCACGGCCTGGAAGGCCGCGTTGGCAACCTCATGGAGGGTGACAACGTCCTCGATGTGACCAGCGTCGAGGGGAACGTGACCGCCGCCAGTGTCACTCTGGTCAATCACCCCGCCAGTGGCCCGATTTTTTCGGGGCCCCAACAGGAGCCGTTTTTCTGCGCCACCGATGGCCACCTGGAAGACCTCGAACTGGGCCCGGTGATTGATGAAAACTGCAGCGTGGAGACTGTAGTGAGCTACAAGTACCTGAGCGAAGCAGGCGGCTGGATGGACTACCCGGCAAGCGGGGACCGGCCTGCCGATGTCGCCACGACCACAACAACGGACGGTGAGGAGGTCGACTTCATCGTGCGCTGGGAACGGGGAACCCTGAACCGCTTCCTCTATTCCATTGCCATGCTGTCACCCGCACCGGATGAAGCCGGCAACGCCGACTTGAGCGCCTGGAACAAACGCCTGATCTACTACTTCCAGGGTGGCGTGGCCATCGGCCACTACCAGGGCAGCCCCAGCCGCAGCCGCGCGCTGTATGCCGACGGCCTCGCCGCCGGGTATGCGGTGGCCTACTCCACCGGCACGAAAACGGGCACCCACTACAACCTGGAGCTGGGCGGTGAAACCGCCCTCATGGTGAAGGACCGCTTCGTCTCGGCCTACGGGGTACCGGACTACACGGTGGGTGTGGGCGGGTCCGGCGGCGGCATTCAGCAGTATGTCTACGCGCAGAACCACCCCGGTCTGATTGATGCCGGCGTACCGCAGTACTCCTATTCCGATATGGTGACACAGACCATTCATATCGGCGATTGTGAGCTCATTGAGCGCTGGATAGACCTGCAGCTGCGCGATGATCCGGGCGGCAAATGGGCCGACTGGAACAACCGCAGCTGGCTTATCGGCCTGAACGCCAATAACGACGTGCCCAATGATGTGGTGAGCTTCGGGCTCACACCCTGGGTGCCACAGGGGTCCAGTGAATGCACCGCCTCCTGGCGCGGCCTCTCACCCTTGGCGCTGAACCCCTACTTTGGCGAGGCACCCGGAATCACCCCGGAACAGCAGGCCGAGGTCGAGTGGACGCACTTCGCTGATGTCATCAACATTTACGGACGTGCCGAAGACGGCTTCGCCGCCACCACCTGGGACAACGTGGGTGTGCAGTATGGCTTGCAGGCACTGCTCGATGGCAACATCAGCCCCGCCGAGTTCATTGACCTCAACTGGAACATCGGCAGCTGGAAGAACGAACCGGAGATGGTGCAGGAAGGCTGCCCCTTTATTATCGATTTGTGCTTCGCGCTGGATGACAGCGAACCGCTCTATCCGAACCAGATCGACCCGTGGAGCTGGCGCAACGCCACCACGGCCACGGAGGACGCCCCCGCCGCGCGCAAACGTGCCGACCCGGGCGCCATCCAGGCCGCTTTCGATTCCGGCATGGTGCAGCGCGGCGAGGCCGAAATACCGTTCATCGACCTGCGTCATTACCTGGAAGACGAGCTGGATATGCACAACACGATACAGTCCTTCGTCACACGCCAGCGCCTGCTCAATCACGACGGCGATGCCTCCAACCAGGTTATCTGGTTTATCGACCGCAACCCGGACGGCAGCGACTACGACAACACCCTGCAGGCGTTTGCCGTGCTGGATGAATGGATGGCCAATATCCAGGCCAATCCGGACAGTTCCGTGGCGGCCAACCGACCCGCGAGCGCCGTGGACAGCTGCTTCGATAGCGCTGGCGAACTGATTGCCAGTGGCGATACCGTGTGGGATGGCATACTCGACGATAAACCTGCGGGTAGCTGCACCGAACGCTTCCCCCCCTACAGCACGTCGCGCATCGTTGCCGGCGCGCCAGTTACGGGCGATGTCTTCCGCTGCGCCCTGCAGCCGCTGGATGACGCCATCGACGCAGGCCTCTACGGTGACTGGATGCCGTCAGCTGAGCAGTACGCACAGTTGCAGGCCATCTTCCCGGACGGCGTCTGCGACTACAGCCAGCCCGGCATTATCGACTAACCCGCACCGCGGGGGCTGCTGCACCGACCGTGCGCGGCTCCCGCAAACTCCTTCCAGCCTCACACGGTGGCGACTACCCGCGCCCGGCGACAGTCGCGGCGCGCGCACCGCTATTTGCGGTATGCTGACGCCTGCACTGCACACCACACACTGACAGGAGTCTCGCGAGTGGATCAGAATCTGCTGTATATCATCGCCGCCATACTGGTACTGGGCGTGGGCGCCCAGTGGCTGTCCTGGCGCATCAAGCAGCCCTCCATTCTTGCGCTGCTGGTGCTGGGCATCATCGCCGGGCCGGTGACCGGCCTGGTACGTCCCGACGAACAGTTCGGTGACCTCCTGTTTCCCATGGTGTCACTCGGTGTGGCGCTGGTGTTGTTCGAAGGCGGCATGACCCTGAAATTCCGTGACCTCAAGGGCCACGGCCGGGTGGTCACCAACCTCGTGAGTTGGGGTGCCCTGCTCAACTGGCTGCTGATGGCGGCAGGGTGCTGGCTGTTGGCCGGGTTTTCGCTGCCTATCGCCTTGCTCTTCGCGGCGCTGGTGGTGGTCACCGGCCCCACGGTGATCAACCCCCTGCTGCGCACCATGCGCGCCAAACCCGAAGTCAGCCAGGTATTGCGCTGGGAGGGCATTCTCATCGACCCGGTAGGCGCGCTGCTGGCCGTGCTGGTTTTTCAGTACATTCTCACCGGGGCCGAATCGTGGGCGGTGTTCGCGCAAAGCATTGGAGTCGGCTTCGTGGCAGGCTTTGCAGGGGCCATCAGCCTGGGTTTCGTCCTGCGACGGCACTGGGTGCCTGAATACCTTATCAATGTCGTCACGCTGGCATGGGTCATCATGATGTTCGCCGGCAGCGACTACATCGCCCACGAATCCGGCTTGTTGACCGTTACCGTCATGGGTATCTGGCTGGGCAACATGAAGGATGTGGGCGTCAGTGAAATCCTCAGCTTCAAGGAAAGCCTCTCGGTTCTTATCATTTCGGTGCTGTTCATCGTACTGGGGGCCCGCGTGGACCCGCTGGATATTCTCGCCACCGGCTGGAGCGGCGTGCTGGTGCTGCTCGTCGTGTTGCTGGCGCGGCCCGTGGTGGTGTGGGCGGCGGCTCTGGGTGGCAACTATACCTGGCGGCAGAAAGCGCTGCTGAGCTGGGTGGCGCCGCGCGGCATTGTGGCCGCCGCGGTTTCCTCGTTGTTTGCACTGCGCCTGGAGGACGTGGGTTACCCGGGCGCCTCTGACCTGGTGGCCTACACGTTCCTCGTCATCATCGCCACCGTGGTACTGCAAAGCCTCACCGCCGGTGCCGCAACCCGCGTACTCGGGCTGGCCGAAGCCGAGCCCAATGGCGTGCTGATTGTGGGAGCAAACGGTGTGGCGCGCGCGATTGCCCAGGCTCTCGTGCGCCAGGGCTTCCGGGTGAAGCTCGCCGACACGTCGTATGAGGAGATTCGCAGCGCCCGTATGGCCGGGCTGGAGACCTACTACGGCGACCCGATTTCTTCACACGCCGACCAGTACCTGGAACTGGTCGGCATCGGCCGCCTGTTCGCCATGTCGCGGCGCGCACGCTGGAATACCCTCGCCTGCCTGAAATACCGTGGCGAATTCGGTCCCAAGCGAGTCTTCAGCCTGCGCAACGCGGAAGAGCGCGACGTGAGCGACCGCGAGCGCCCGGCTGACGAGTTCCGCGCACCGCGCCTGTTCGGCAACGACATCACCTACCAGAAGCTGGCCAGCCTGCTGGCCCGCGGCGCCGAAATCCGCGCCATCAACCTCAACGCGGAGTTCGACTTCGCCGCCTACAAGGAAAAGAACGGTAGCAGCATCCTGCCCATGTTCACCCTCACCGCAGACGGCAAACTGCGCGTCATCAATGACGAGGCCCCCGTCGAGGAGATGTCCGAGGGCAAGCTACTGGCGCTGGTCTGGTCAACAGAAAGCTAGCAGGAAACAGCGGCAGGAGCAGCAGGGGCCATGCGGCCCAGCTGCCTCTGCCGAGAGAAGAGATGAGTGGTGCTAGAGCCGGAAGCGCGCGCCCACTTCAAACGACCGCTCGGGACCGACGTAGATGCCCTGGCGCAGGCCCGTGATATAGCGTTCATCGGTGAGGTTCTTGACGGCACCGAACAGCGTCAGTGAGTTGCTGATTTCGTACTGCGCCATAAAGTCGAGCAATGTATACGAGGGCATCTTGCCGCCCCAGATACCACCCGCGGCATCGCTCGGAATCTCTACCTGGTTGCTGGGATCGCCAAACTGCGAGCCGCGGTAGTGTGCGGTCAATGCAACCTGTAGCCTGTTGCCGCTGTAGTTCAGCGCCAGGTTTGCCAGGTGCTCGGGGGCGTAGGGCAAGCGATTACCGGCAAATTCCCCGGTTTGGAACTCCGACTCGGGCACCCAGGTTGCGTTGGCATCAACGCTGAACCCGCCGCCGATTTCGTAGCCCAGCACCAGCTCCATGCCGTTGTGCGTGGTTTCACCGGCATTGGACTGGGAAAGATTCGGGTCGCTGTTGCCGGTTACCACCTGGTTGTCGAAATCCATGTAAAAGGCAGCTACTTCGTAGCTCAGCTTGCCCTGCAGGCCACGTATGCCAATCTCATAGTTGTTGGAACGCTCGCCATCCAGGTTTTGGTCGGCAAGGCCATCCAGGGCAACGCCGTTGGCAGCCGGGGAAAAGGCGCGGTATACGCCGCCGTAGAGTTGCGCCGTCGGCGTCAATTCAAACGTGGCGCCAATACCTGGCAGGAATTCCGTATTGGAGGTTTTCGCCGAGGCATTATCGTCTGTCAGCACCCGACGCTTCTGCTCATAGGATTCGACGCGGAGGCCTGGCGTCAACGCCAACCTCTCGCTCAGCACCATACGGTTCTGTGCGTGTACCGCGATGCTGTCGGCGCTGTCGACGCGGTGACGGTCGTTGGTACCAGTGCGATCGGCAGCACGGGTGGCGCGAATGCGTGTGTCGTCGGACTCTTCACGCATGATCCTGAAACCAAACTCCGCCTCGTTCTCGAGGCCAAAAAGTTGATGGTCCAGCTGCAGTCTGGTATCCAGCCCGACACGCTCGAAGCTGCGGTTGTTACCTGTGAGGGTGTCCGTGTACACCCAGCGACCGGCCTCGTTAGAGGCATCGGTGTCGACACTGTAGCGCCAGTAATCCCGCGACACCTCGCTCCAGTACGCCACGGTTTGCAGCTGTGCCTGATCATTCAGGCGCCAGGCGTGGTTCAGATCGAAAGCTACGCGGTCAGTGAGGAAATAATCGTCGGGCGCAGGATTGTAGGTGCTACCGGCCTCATAATCGCCCAGCAGCAAACCGCGGTAAGAGATATTGGCATCATTTTCATACCAGGAGAATTTCACCCCCACTTCCTGAGTATCGCTCAGCGCCATCCCGGACTTGACCAGTATGTCGGTCATTTCATAGTCCTTGTCCATGAAGCCGTCGCTCTCTGCGCGGGTCGCCACCAGGCCGGCAAAGGCATCGCCCGAGGCACTGCGACCACCGGCCTCGAGTGAGGCCTCGCGGGTATCGAAGGAGCCGAGACGACCCGAAAGCAGCACGCCGTCATCCGGCGTCTTGGTCTGGTAGTTCACCACACCGCCGATGGTAGACGGGCCGTAACGCAGTGACGCCGACCCCTTGAGCACCTCGATGCGCTCAATGCGCTGGATACGCGGGTTGAAATAGCGTTCGTTACCGATGAACAAACCCGGCGCGACGGGTACGCCGTCCTCCAGGATGAGCGATTTGGACTCACTCGCCGAGAGCCCACGGATACCCAGGTTGGCCACGATCGCGGTTTCATCCTCGGTTGCCGTGTTGATGCCGGCGACCCGGCGCAGGGCATCGTCTGTGGAGAGTGGTTGAATCAGTTCCAGCGCCTCCCGGTCGATCAGCACCACGGAGCCCGTTTGCCGCGACACGGCATCCTCGCTCTTGCCAATAACCTCGATGACCGGCATGGGGAACTCTCCGCCTTCCTGCGCAGCAAGCACGGAGGGCAGGAAAGCAGCGGCCACAGCAATAGACAGCACCCGCTTTGCTGGGCGCACAGATAGTGGTTTCATGGGTTACTCCAGGGTCAGGCCCAAGCAGCGTCTGATACGGGCTTGAGTTCAAAGAAAAGGGATTCGGCAATGCTATCGGCAATCACTTCTTCGGCGCTGTCCTTGCACGTGCCGCAACACATGCCGACATCCAACCGCGCCTGGATGTCCTCGTAACGGACAGCACCCTGGCGCACCTCGGCGCGAATTTCGGAGTCGGTTACTCCCCGGCAAAGACAAATGAACATGCAATTACCTCCTGATTGCTTTCAGTTTAATCGAATGCGAATCATTGTCAATTGCGTGTGGTATTAATTGTCAGTCTCGTATCGGAAATTCACTCACCCGGCGCAACCGCGGTTGTGCGGCGCAATCCATGGCCTCGGCGCATCAAGTTGACTACACTAGGGGAAACCACCACACAAGGAGCACATCGTGAAGGGTGACAAGCAGGTAATCAGTTTTCTCAATCAGGCGTTGAAGAACGAACTCACAGCCATCAACCAGTACTTTCTCCATGCCAGAATGTTCGAGAACTGGGGGCTCAACAAGCTCAATGAGAAGGAGTATGAAGAGTCCATAGACGAGATGAAGCACGCCGATCTGCTGATCAAGCGCATTCTGTTTCTCGAGGGGCTGCCCAACCTGCAAGACCTGGGCAAGCTGTTCATCGGCGAAAACGTGGTGGAAATTCTGCAATGCGACATGAAGCAGGAAGAGTTGGCCATTCCCCTGCTACGCGAAGCGATTGTGCACTGCGAATCCGTATCGGATTTCGGTACACGCGACCTGTTTTCGGAAATACTCAGAAGTGAAGAGGAGCACGTCGACTGGCTGGAGACCCAACTCGAACTGATCGAGCGCATCGGCAACCAGAATTATCAACAGTCCATGATCTAGAAACGACAAGGCCCGCCCTGCAGCACAGGGCGGGCCCCGGTATTACGCGGTCGCGTCGCTGTCAGTCACACCCACCGCTCAAGCTGTTCAACCAACTGCTCACCAATTCCACTGCTTCGTCGTGAATGATGCTGCGACCGATTTCCGGCATACGCACATTCGGTTCGTTGGAGTTCATGCGAAACACGGTAATGGAGGCATCTGCATTACCGGGCACCAGGCCGTACTGCAGCCCACCCGAACCCGCGCCCGCCGCGACCGGTGGTTTGCACACACCGTAGATGGCATTCACTTCGCGCCAGAACTCGGTAAACAGTCCGGAGTTGCTGGCAAAGCCACCCGGGCTGTGGCAGTGCGCACAGTTGATATCCAGGTAGGCCTTCACCCGTGGCTCCAGTGGCCTGGACACATCCTCCCAATCAGGTGCCGTGTCGATTGCCGCGAGATCGGCAGGAAGGCCCACCAGAATGCCTTCGTCGGCCATGTGCGCCAACTGGTTCTTCGTGGCGTCACCATACTGCCGGTCGCGATTGAGGAAACGCGCCTTGGGGCCAATGGGCAGGTTCACGGTTTCCGTGTTCACACCACTGCCTGTTTCGGCACGTGTGACACCGTGGCAGGTTTTACAGCTATTGGCATCCGGAATCACATAGTCAGTGCTGCGCGTACTGCCGTCGCTGTGTATCCATTCCAGCGAGCGGCGGCCACCTGCAACCGTCAGGTCCGCGCCGCTGCCGTCCTCGCGCCAGATGTAAGGTAGTGTGGCCCAGCCATCCCGACGGTGAATCATCAAACGGGTTTCGATGATCACCTCACCCGATGCCGCATTGAGGAAATCGTTGGGCATGGTAAAGGTCTTGGCGATGATGGTGCCCACCGGAAAATCGAACACGTTCTGCTCGTTGTAGGCAGCCTGCAGACCCTCGGGAACAAAAATGAAGCGGTATTTGCTGGCGTAATCCGTGAACAACGCGCTAGTCAGCTCATAGCCCACGCCCGCATTCGCTGCTGTGCGCGGCTCCAGGGCATCTGCGAACAGGTTGTAGCCAGCGAGCTCCCGGCAGCTCACCTCGGTTGCATCGAAATTGGGGCCGGCACCCTCTGGCGTGCACAAGGCGGCAATTTCATCCTCTGTCAGGGGGCGCTCACCCTCGGCAATTTCCTCTGGCGTGTCCAGTTCAACCGCCGTCAATGAGGCATGGGCACAATTGAAGAAAGCCGGGCCAACGCTGGGGCCACCGCCACCGGGCTGGAATACAACGCCCAGGCGCACCGACTCCTTTTCCGCAACACAGATGCGGTCCGCATCCGGGAATGCGCCTTCGGCCTCGCCCAGCCCGTCATAGACCACCTCGGGCAGCCCATCCAGCCCGGCGAACAGTCCGGCCACGTCCAGCGCAAGGTCAGCAGGCGCGTAGGCGTTGTTGCTGTAGAGATTATCGTGTACGTAAACCCGCCGGGGATCCGGATCGTAGGTCACGTCGTCAGTCGTGAGGCCACTGATATCGTAGCTGACGATGGCGACCGCCATGGATTGGTTGTTTTCGATGCGATTGCCGAAAATCTCCACATCGTCAAACGCCATGGCCAGAATACCGGTACCCGCGGGTACCACCCCGACAATGTTACCAGCCGGGGCAAAGTTGGCCGTGTTGTTGTCGCGAATGGTGTTGTCGAAGATGCGTGCACGCGCGCCATCCACCGACAGGTTGGGCAAATCGAACACAAGAATGCCGCCCGTGTTGTTCTCGGCGACATTGTCGTACACGTCGGAGTCAGTGGAGTTTTCGATTTCGATGCCGGCCACGTTCAGCGACACCCTGTTGCGGCGCACGATGATCTTGTCCGACTGCCCTACGTAAATACCGGCGTCACTGGCACCGATAACCTCACAGTCCTCGATGAGCACATTCTTGGTCTGCACGGGATACAAGCCGTAGGCGCCGTTTTCCTCGCAGGCGCCGCAGGTCCACTCCACCCTCACCGAACGCAGGGTCACGCCGTTGGAGAACTTGAATTTGATACCATCGGACGGGGCATCAATGACGGCAAAATCTTCCAGCACCACATTGTTGCTGGTGACCAGGATGCTTTCGCCGCCAGACACCTGGGTACCGAAGTCGAGCAGGGTTTCACCCTGGCCCTGGCCGCGCACGGTGACGTTGTCGACATCCAGGGAGAGCTGCGCGTCCAGTGCGTATTCACCGGCGGGCAGCTCGATGGTCTGCCCGGGCTCAACATTGATAAAGGCTTCTATCAGGCGACGCTGAAAGTCTTCTCCGGGTTCAACAATCACCAGCTTCGGGTCCGGCACTTCCTCTGGCGTCACCTCCGGCGGCGCTACCGGGGCGGGGTCACTGCCGTCGGAGCAACCGACAAGTGCAGCGAGGCCCAGGACGAGAACAGCCGAGAGAGCAGGTAGTCTGGCAAGTGTCTTCATCGTGCTTCCGTTTTATTATCTTTTATGGGGAACCCTGCCTATTTACCACAGGCAGGGCTAAACACAAAGCGGCTTTAACCGATCGCAACCAGCTCGATATCGAAGGTGAGATCCTTGCCCGCCAGCGGGTGGTTGGCATCGAGTACTACCACGTCTTCGCCGACTTCGGCGACACGTACAGGGATAGCCTGGCCATCGGGCGTTTGCATTTGCAGCTGCAGACCCGGCTCCAGCGGAATGTTTTCCGGTATCTGGGAGCGGGCGACCTCCTGCCGCGCTTCGTCAGCCGGCTGGCCGTAGGCGTCGTCGGCAGCCACGTTCACCTGCTTCTTGTCGCCCACCGTCATGCCCTCAATGGCACGATCGAGGCCGGGGATGATTTGCCCGGAACCCACCTCGAACTGCAGGGGGTCGCGGCCATCGCTGCTGTCGAATACGGTGCCGTCGTCGAGGGTGCCGGTGTAATGAATGCTGACGCTATCGCCTGCTTTAGCTGCGCTCATAGTGTGCTCCTGATGCGTAGGGAAAGGGGAAACTACGCAGTGCAGCGCGCAGTAACTCGCGAGCACCCCAGTGTAACGGCTGTGCGGACGATGTAAACCGGAGAGGCGGAAAACCTGCGCCCGCGCCGCGCTGGAGCCCGAAACGGTAATATTGATACGGTGCAGCGCTGGCTACAGCATCCGATGGCCAGTATCGTGCGGGCAACCGCCGGGGGTTACCCGGCACAAACCCGTGTCAGGAGCAGAGTCATGATTGCGCTGGCGGCCGTTCTCATCGGTCTCGTTGTACTGGTCTGGAGTGCAGACCGCTTTGTCTCAGGGGGGGCGGCAACCGCCTGGCACTTCAACGCTCCCCCGCTCCTCATCGGCATGGTGATCATCGGTTTCGGCACCTCCGCACCCGAGATGGTGGTCTCGGCCATCGCCTCCAGCCAGGGCAATCCCGGCCTGGCGCTGGGCAACGCCTACGGATCCAACATCACCAACATTGCGCTGATTCTCGGTGTGACCGCCCTGCTCAGCCCGCTTGCCGTGCATTCACAGATCCTGCGCAAGGAACTGCCTGTTCTGCTGGCGGTAACGGCACTGGCGGCGTGGCAGGTGGCCGATGGGGTCATTACCCACGGCGAGGCTTTTGTTCTGCTGGGGGTATTTGTCCTGCTCATGAGCTGGACCATCTACCAGGGACTGCGCGGCCCTGCCGACACCCTCGCCAGTGAAGTCAGGGCAGAGCAGGAGAGCGCAGAGAACATGGCTCTCGGGCGCGCGCTGTTCTGGCTGTTCTTTGGCCTGGTGTTGCTGGTTGCGGCCTCGAGGCTACTGGTGTGGGGCGCGGTATTGATTGCGCAGGGCCTGGGTGTCAGCGACCTCGTCATCGGACTCACCATCGTTGCCATCGGCACCTCCCTGCCCGAGCTGGCATCGTCGGTGATTGCCGCGCGCAAGGGCGAGAGCGACATAGCGCTGGGCAATGTGATCGGCTCCAACCTGTTCAATACACTCGCCGTGGTGGGCATTGCCGGTGGTATTGCCGAAATCACCGTGCCCCCCGAAGTGCTGGGACGCGACGTGCTCAGCATGGGCGCGCTGGCGCTCCTGCTCTGCGTGATGGGTTATCGACGGCGCGGCCAGGGGCGCATCAACCGCGTGGAGGGCGCCCTGCTGATTCTGTGTTTCGTGGCTTACACATGCTGGGTATTGTTAACCAGCGCCTGATGAGGACACCTGGCGCAGCAGTGCCTCGAACTCGCTGGCGGGAAGCGGCTTGCTGAAGTAGTAGCCCTGGAACTCGTCGCAGCCGTTGTCCTTGAGAAACTGCCACTGTGCCTCCGTTTCCACACCCTCTGCGACGGTGCGAAACCCCAGCCCCCGCGCCACACCGATAATGGCCAGCGCGATCGCCTGGTCCTCGCGATCCTCCGCCAAGCCATCGACAAAACTCTTGTCGATCTTCAGCTTCTGCACCGGATACCGCTTCAGGTAACTCAGGGACGAGTAGCCGGTGCCAAAATCGTCGATGGAGAGCACCACACCCCTGTGATGCAGATCAGCGAGTGTTGCCAGAGTCTTGCCGGAACTTTCCATGGCGATACGCTCAGTCAACTCCAGGTCGAGAAGCGCCGCAGGCACACCTGCATCGGCCAGCATCTGGCTCACCATATCGGCAAAGTCGTCGCGATAGATCTGCATCGCAGACAGGTTCACGGCCACCGGCCCCACGGGCAGCCCGGCCGCCTGCCACTGCGCCTGCTGCGCGATGGCGGTACGCAATACCCAGCTGCCAATATCGAGTATGAGCCCGCTCTCTTCCGCAATGGGGATAAAGCGCGAGGGCGGCACGAAGCCCAGCGTTGCGTGCTGCCAGCGAACGAGCGCCTCGACCCCGGTGATCTCGCCGGTGGTCAGGCTGACTTGCGGCTGGTAATGCAGGCTGAGGTCTCCGCCGGCCAGGGCCTCCCTCAGCTGGTTCTCGATCTGCAGGGTTTCATTCGCGTGCACGCGCATCTCTTCTTCGAAAACACAGAACGCATTGCGTCCCGACAGCTTGGCCCGGGAAAGGGCCGCGTCGGCTGACTGTAAAAGTTGGTCCAGGTCCCTACCATGCTCCGGAAAGCAGGCGATACCCATGCTAGCCGTCACGCTGAGACGGTGTGAATCGAGGTCCAGCGGCTCGGCAATCAGGCGTAACAGGCGCTCGGCCACCTCTGTCGCCTCGCTCTGACCTGCGCTTGGCAGGAGCAGGAAGAACTCGTCGCCACCCATGCGACACAGTGTGGCCTCCAGGTTCAACGCGGCCGTGAGGCGGTTGGACAAGGCCTTGATTACCCCATCACCGACGGCGAGGCCCAGCGATTCATTGATCAACTGGAAACGGTCGAGGTCTATATACAGCAGGGATAGCTGCGCCGAGCTGGCCGCAGCCGCGGTCACCGCAAATCGGGTTTTTTCGTGCAGCAATTCACGGTTGGGCAAGCCTGTCAGGGGATCGTAGTTACTGAGGAAGAGAATACGATCGCGGTTGTCTCTGTGCTCGGTGATGTCCGTGGATATTCCACACAACGCATAAACCTTGCCATCCGCATCACGCAGGGGAATCTTCACCGACCAGAAAACCCGACTCTTGCCCGTATTGCGCAGGGTCTCCACTTCCTCGCGTTCCTGCGAGATACCCGAGGTGAGAACCTTGCGGTCGCTCTCGCGAATACGCGCGACCCTCTCGACCTCAAACAGCTCATCATCGCCGCGCCCGATCAATTGCTCGCGCTCGATATCCCAGGTGGCCAGCACCTGTTGATTGACAAACAGGTACGTGCCGTCGAGATCTTTCAGATAGATGCAGGCGCCCACATTCTCCAGAATCGTCGACAGCAGCGCCTCGCTTTCGCGAATGGCCTTTTCATAGCTCGCGCGCTGCTCTTCGCGGTCAAAATTGTTCAGCGCAAAACTGATATCGGCGCTCATCTCGCGCAGCAGATCCACCGCTTCGCCGTCGAACGCGTTGCGGTGGGCATGGTAGACGCTGAGCACAGCAAACGGCTTGCCACCACGAGGGATAGGGAAGGCGGCAGACGAGCGCCAGCCAAACTCCCGGGCGCGATCATGCCATGGTTCCATCAAGGACGCGTCGAGATAGTCATTGATGACCACTGGACGGTTCTCGCGCGCAGCGGTCGCCATGGACCCACCCCCGCCGGGATGGTCCGCGTGGATGGACAGGGACTTGCTGTCGAAATACTCACGCCCCTCACCCGTGCCGGCAACGCCGATAATGTCACCCGTATCTGGATCAATTCGGCCTACCCAAGCCAGCGTAAAGCCACCAAATCGAACCGCGACATTGCACACCAGCGGCATGAGATCTGCCTCGCTGTCCATGCGCACGATAGCCTGGTTTACCTCACTCAATGCGTGATAGAGGCTCGCCAAGCGCTCTGCACGCCGGTCACTGCGGTCGCGGCCGCGAGCGATCACCAGCACCAGCAGGGCCAAGGCCAGGCTGGCAGCGCCGCCCGCGATGAACATCATTGAGGAACGGCCTGACGCCAGCACCGCAGTACGGAAGGCGGGCGTAGAGCTCACGTAAAAGGTCCAGCGGCGAGTACCTACGGTTAGGCTGCGCTCAATCTGCGCCTCGCCACGCGCACCACGCTCTTCATGGGAAACCGCGTCAGACAGATAGAGAAGATTGTCGGGATCGGCCGGGTCGCCATCGAATATGTCGAAATCCAGCTCGGCATTGACCTCCCTTGCCATACCGCCGATCAAATCCCGGACACGAAAAGGTACATCGATGTAGCCGGTAATCCGTTCGCGACGAGCTGCGAGGGTGCCCGGAACCTCAGATGCACCATAAATGGGCATATACATGACAAAAGAGGGTGACCCCGGTTGCACCTGTTGCTCGAAATTGTCACCCCTCTGGTCCTGAACCAATTGCAGGGGCCGGGTAATGACGATCTCGCCGAGGTCACGCGCCTTTTCGGCCGCGGCACGTGCCACCGGAACCTGATAGATGTCCAGACCAATGGCGCGGAGGTTGGCGCCCGCCATCGGCTCTATATAGGCAATAGGCGCGAGCCAGTCAGCGTCACCGGGGGGCCGGATATCGTAATCCACCGGCAGCTGCGCCCGCATCACCTCCAGGTGTTTGTCGACACCGCTGCGCGGTACCAATTGCACCCAGGCGACGGCCTGCAGCCCGGCGAGCTCCGAGGTGGCATTGAGGGCTCGCGTATATGCCAGAAACTCCGGGTATTCGACGCTCTCCGAACCCTGGAAATAGCCCCGCAGACCTCGCATCACAACAGAGTAAGTGTGCAGCTGGTTCTCAGCCACTGCCACCAGGCGCTCAGCCTCGGCACTGAACGCGGAGTGAAGCAACACCTGTTCTCGCCGGTGGTTGTGCTGCCACATAGCGATGGTGAGAGCCGTGCCCAGAAACAACACAAACACCGACAACAGGGCCGGTACGAGGTTGGCTGAGCCGCTTTTCTTGACTACATTCATGACACCTGCCGCTGCACGGCATCGCACTCCCTGTCGGCTCTCTTCTGTTCGCATGAAAGCACGGACGAAAAGGTCCCGCAATCATTGTTGCTGGTATTCGTCACTCCCACCCGGGCAAGCGTCTCATTATCTTTCACCCCCTCCTGCCAAGGACCCTCGCCGAGCGGGCGTAAATTTTTACACCTCCGGGACTTGACGCCACAGGCACAAGCAAAGTTAAACTGCGGTTGCAGGTTTTCGATAACACACAATAACTGCACATGCCAACACACCGTGTTGGCGAAGGTACCCACGCGCCCCTCCGGGACGCTGATAATAACGATTACGGAGCCTTACCATGCCGAGATACATGCACACCCCCATTGCGGCCGCATTAATCGCCGCCACATCGTTCCCTTTCATCTCCCTGGCTCAGGCGCAAAATCTGGCACTGGAAGAAGTCGTGGTCACCGCACAGCGCCGGGAAACGCTGTTGCAGGAAACACCTATTGCTGTTACGGCATTCAACGCCGAGCAGATCGCCGACCTCGGCATTTACAACGTGACCGACCTCAACGGGTTTGTACCGAACACCAACGTGCAGAAGCAACCGTCTTCCAACTCGAACATGTCCATCTACATTCGCGGCGTGGGCAGTGGCGAAACCTCACTGATGACCGACCCGAAGACCAGCTTCTACCTCGACGGCGTCTACATGAGCAAAACGGTCGGCGCAATTTTCGATATCGTCGACCTGCAGTCCATCGAAGTACTGCGCGGCCCGCAGGGAACACTGTTCGGGCGCAATAGCACCGGGGGGGCGGTCAACGTGACCACGCGCAAACCCACCGGCGAATTCGGGGGCCGGCTTGAAGCGAGCGTGGGCAACGACGGCTATCGCCGCCTTACCGGCTCTGTCGACCTGCCGCAAATGGCGGACATGCTGTCGGTGAAGATCTCCGGCAGCAAAATGGAATACGACGGCTGGGCCACCAACGACTTCCCCGGCGTCAATCCGAACCTGGCCAGTGAAGACAACTCCTCCTACCGCCTGGCGCTGCGCCTGGAACCCACCGACGGGCTGACCATCGACTACGCCTACGACGACACCGACAACACCGGGGTGCCAACGCCCTATCAGGTGACCAAGGTCAAGGACTCCATCTATAACGGCTTCACCACAACCCCGTTCCCCTACACATTCCTCGGTGGGGAAATTTTCCAGCAGATGGCAGCAACCGTGGGTGACCCCACCAAGCGCCGTGAGCAATTCACCCTGGAGGGTTCCAGCGAAGAGTGGCTGGAAGTTCAGGGCCACAATCTGACCGTGGCCTGGGAGCTGGAGCCGTTCACACTGAAATACATCTACGCCAATCGCGACACCGATTCCGGCTACGACTCGACTGACCTCGACGGCGGCGCCTACACCATGCGTGACCTACTGTACGGCGGCGGCGCGGAAATCCCCACCCAGGGCTTCCAGGCCGGCATTCCCGAAGGCTGGATTGAGATGGAAAGCCATGAATTCCAGCTTATCGGCGACGCGTTTGACGACCGCCTGCAATACACAGTCGGCGTGTTCCTGTTCGAGGAGGAGGTCTATCAGGACAACCCCCAGAGCTTCGTGCTACCCATTCAGTTCCTGGTAGACAGCGCGATTGGCGGTGCCTTCATCGGTGCCGGCTTCTGTAACGACTTCGGCACCGGCCCGGTCTGCCAGGGCAGCCAGCGGCTGCCGCTGCCCTTCCCATTCCCCGGTGCCGATCCGAACCTCAACGGCTTCCAGGACTTCATCTACGGCCAGACCTCCGAGTCCACGGCGGTGTACGGCCAGGCAACCTACTCCCTGACCGACCAGCTGGATATCACCGCCGGCTTGCGTTACACCGAGGATGATCGCGAAGCCTTCCTGTTCAATGAAGGCCTGAACCATGTCAGCTTTGACGACCGCTTCACCAACGAGGACACCTGGGACAACATCAGCTACCTGCTGACCGCCAACTACTCGATCAGCCCGGACATGAACGTCTATGCCACGTACTCCACGGGCTACAACGGCGGTGGCTTCAACAGCCGGGCGTCCAGTGCCACGGCCTGGGAAGAGCCCTACGAAGAGGAGACACTCGACTCCTACGAACTGGGCATGAAGTCCGACTGGCTGGACCGTCGCCTGCGCGTGAACGGTGCGGTGTTCTACAACAACTACAAGGACATGCAGATCGCGGTGTTTGAAGCCGGCAGTGGCGGCGCCTCCAGCCGTATCACCAACGCCGGGGAAGCGACCTACATGGGCCTTGAGCTCGAAGTGATCGCACTGCTCACCGAAAACGTGTCCCTGGATATGAACTACGGCTATCTGGACGCGGAATTCGACGAGTACAACGCGCGGAATCCGGTAACCAACGAAATTGAGAACATCAAGGACGTGGTCACCGTGACCCGCGCACCCGAGAATACAGCGTCGCTGGGCCTGCAGTATTCCACCACCAACACTGGCATGGGGCGCCTGAGCGCACGACTGGATGTCGCCTACACCGACAGCATGGTTTTCCACCCGTTCCAGAACCAGTTTGACTCTTCCGAGGCGCGCACCCTGCTCAACGCACGCATCACGCTGGATGAGCTCAGCATGGGTGAGAACGGTAATCTGCGCCTGTCAGCCTGGGTACGCAACCTGACGGACAAAGAGTACCGCGAGTGGGGCATCGATTTCGGCACACTGGGCTGGGCTGGCAACACCTGGGGCCAGCCACGCACCTTCGGCTTCGACGCGGTATACACTTTCTAGCGTTACCCGTGCGAACTGCAAGGGCCGGCAGCGCAAGCTCCCGGCCCTTTTTCTTGCGCCATAAAAAGTTCTTGGATGTGACACCAAAGCGCCACATCACTGCAACACTCTCCTCGTAACCTGCATGGTGACTGGCCGGTGCCCGCGCACCGAAGCCCGCCCAGAACCCGGCTGCATCCGCTACCCAGCGGGTCACCCATCATACCATCAGCGCAGGTAGACCAAACCATGGAACACGATGAAGGCATCAGTAACCCGTCAAACAATCGCCCCTTTGAAGACGTACTCAACGAATACGCATCGCGCCGGCAATTACTCCGTGGCGGCCTGACCCTGGCGGCAGGCAGTTTTCTGGCCGGGCCGCTTTCTGCTACTGCCGCTGTGTCAGCACCCGGGCGCAAAATCGGAAGCAGGCTGATCGACTTCCAGCCCGTGACTCTGGCCGAGGGCAACGGTCCCGTGCCCGCCATTTCGCCGGACTATGACTACCAGGTACTGATCCCCTGGGGCACCTCCCTGACCAACAACGTGACTGATTATAGCGGTGATCCTCTTGTTCGCCCCACAGCCGAAGAACAGGCGCAGCAGGTTGGCATCGGCCACGATGGCATGTGGTTCTTCCCCTTCCGTCGCAGCAGCAACCGCGGGCTGCTTGCCATCAACCATGAATATGGCACCAACGGCACTGTACTGGGCAAAGCCGACCCGGAGACCCTGGCGGATGTCATGACCTCGCAACACGCGCACGGTATTTCGGTGCTGGAAATACGCAAGACCGGCCGTGGCTGGGAGCTGGTGAAAGACAGTATGTACAACCGCCGTGTGCACGGCCGCACACCCGTGGAATTCAGCGGGCCGGTTGCCGGCAGCGAGCTCATCGGGCCCGAAGCAGGCGCCATGGGAACACTGAACAACTGCGCGAACGGCTACACGCCCTGGGGCACGTACCTCACCTGCGAGGAGAACTTCAACGGCTATTTCGGCACCAGCGACAGCAGCTGGACGCCTAGCGACGAGCAGGCCCGCTACGGCTTGAGTGCGGGCGGTTTTGGCTATAGCTGGCACGTTTTCGACGAGCGCTTCGACCTGGCCAGTGACAGCCATCCCAATGAAGAAAACCGTTTCGGCTGGATCGTCGAAGTCGACCCCTTCAACCCGGAGGCAATGCCCGTCAAGCGCACCGCGATGGGGCGCTTCAAGCACGAGGGTGTCGCCCTGGTGGAAGGCCGTGGTGGCCGCGTCGTCGGCTACATGGGTGACGATGAACGCTTCGACTACATCTACAAGTTTGTCTCCGCCGGCAACTGGCGTTTCATGCGCGCTCAGGGCGTGAGCCCGATGGACAATGGCACGCTGTACGCCGCCAAGTTCAATGATGACGGCACCGGTGAATGGCTGGAACTGAGCCTGCGCAACCCGGCTATCGCCGCGCGCTTCAGCTCCGAGGCGGAAATGCTGACCTACACCCGTATCGCCGCGGACCTCGCCGGTGCAACACCCATGGACCGCCCAGAGTGGACGTCAGTCGGCGCTGACGGCACGGTGTACTGCACACTGACCAACAACAGCCGCCGTGAAGAGGCGGACGCCGCGAACCCGCAGGCACCCAACCCCGACGGACACATCATCCGCTGGCGCGACAGCAATCGCCACGTTGGTCGCAGCTTCACCTGGGAGATTTTCCTGCTCTCATCTGACACCCACGGCACCGAGCGCAGCGTGGCCTCGCCCGATGGCATCTGGGTCGACCCCGACAACCGGGTGTTCATCCAGACCGACGGCGCCCAGAAGGATGGCCTGAACGATCAGTTGTTGATCGCCAACGGCAACCAGTCGGGTGACGACATTGAGATCAGCCGCCTGTTTACCGGTGTTACCGACTGTGAAGTCACCGGCATCGCGGTCACGCCGAATCGGCGCACCCTGTTCGTCAACCTGCAGCACCCGGGCAATGGCGACCCCAGCGTAACGAACTTCCCGGCGGCGCAGGGCAGCGGTACGATTCCCCGCGACTGCACGATCGTCATCACCCGCAAGGATGGTGGGGTGGTTGGTTCCTGACCACCACCGTAGCGCGAAACCGAGGCCGCCGGGGGAAAACCCCGGCGGCTTTTTTCATTGCCGCAGGCGCATGGCCCTTTGGGGCATATCCAACGCCTGCAGAATCTTCATCCGCAATTGCGCGTTGTAATCCGGACGCTCCTGCAAAAAGCGCTGCACCGTGCCAACCGCCCGCGGCGAATGATGATATTGCAGCGTGGCCTGCAGCCAGGCGGAAGGGAAGAAGATGTCTCCGGTTACCTGAATCTCCTGCAGCCACTCCAGGCTGGGTTCAATGTAGCGCTCGGCATGGGCGATCCGCAGGGGATGATGGAGATAGCCCACGGCATCCACAACCCAGTTTTCCGTGGCGCGCTGTGCAGGGTCGGCGAGGCTGGCAAAAAACGCATCACGCACTGCAACATCAGCCGACAGTGCGGGAGCCAGGAAGGCCAGGCGACGTCGGTTGTCAGGGTTCTGGATCTGCGCCAGCTGCTGGGTAATGATCGCATCCGCTTGCTCGGGCAACGCCACGGCCAGCCGTTCCGCGAGGCGAATGCGGTCGCCCTCTGCCAACGTGAGGCCCGCCAGCGACAACTCACCACGCCACACCGCATAGAGGCGCTGCAGGCTGGCCGGTTGCCGCGCCAGTCGCGTCAAACTCTCGAACACCAGGCGCGTTCGTCCCGCATCTGCAGAAGTCTCGATCGCCTGCCAGAGCACCGCCTCCAGTTCTGGCTGCAGGCGCGCGAGGGCGACATCCGGCAGCAGCGTTTGCTGCAACCAACCCAGCTGTTCCAGCAGCGTTTGCAGGAGCAGCTGATTCTGTTCCGTTGCCACCAACGGCAACAACTCAGCCGCGTAGGCCTGCGGAGATACCCCACCTGCGAGCACCGCTTCAAACAGGTTGAGCAACAGGCGACCACGCGCCACGGGCGGCAGCCGCACCCACTGCCCCATCTGCGCGAGCTCGACAGCTTGTGGCCCATAGAACAGGGCGGGGTCCTCTGCCTGTTGTGCTGCGTCCGGGAAGCCGGCGCTGTGCACCCAGCTGTCGCTCCAGGCCGCAAGGTCCAGGCGCGTGCGCTGGTCCAGAATGCCCACCAGCGCGGGCCAGGTGACGTTGTCGTAGGCAAAGCGCTGCAGGTATTCGGCCAGGCCCGCGCGAAACGCTTCGGCCCCCAGCAGCGACTCCAGCTGGCGCATCATGATGGGCGCCTTGTTATAGATGATGGGGCCGTACATCTGCCCCGCTTCGTTCAGGTTAGCCAGTTGCTGGCGAATGGGATTGGCGCCGTCTGAACGGTCCACCGCATAGGCCGGCGGGTAATGCCGCAACAGGAAATTCAGCTCGTGATCAATCTCTGGAAAAACCGGGTTCACCATCTTTGCGGCCATGAAATTGGCAAACACTTCCTTGGTCCATACATCGTTGAACCAGCGCATCGTCACCAGGTTACCGAACCACATGTGCGCCACCTCGTGGGCAATCAGGCTGGCCCGGCGCAGGCGATCATCATCGGTCGGATTTTCGTCGAGCAACAACAGTTCGGCGCGGTACCCAATAGCGCCAACGTGTTCCATGCCGCCGTACTGAAAGGCAGGAACAAGCGCGAAATCGAGTTTCTCGAAGGGAAAGGGTACGCCGGTGTAATCCTCCAGCCAGGCCACCGCTTCGCGGTGTTGGCGAAATATGTCATCCAGGTTGCGGGCGAGCTTGTCGCTATCGGTTTCCCGGTGCAGCAGCGTCATGTCCTGCCCGCGCCATTCCCGGGTTACGGCCTGGAAGCGGCCCGCAACAAAACCGAATAAATAGGAGCTGATCGGTTCGCTCGCGGCAAAGCGGTGCAGGCGCCGCTCGCCGGCATCGACAACGGCCAACCGCGGGCCGTTGGCAATAGCCTCCCAGCTGGCGGGCAAGTCGAGGTTCAAGGTCCAACGTGCTTTCAGGTCCGGCTGGTCAAAAAGCGGTAGCGCTGTGCGCGCCCGATCGGGGACAAACAGGGTGTAGAGATAATCCGGCTTGCGGTTCAGGGCGCTGTCACCCGCCGTGAACTCCAGTATCACGCGGTTCTCACCACGTTGCAGCGCCCTGGCGGGAAGCACAACATGCTCGGTGTCTATAACCGCCGGGAGCGTTGCGCCATTCACTTCAACGCTGTGCAACGCCGTGCTTTCGGCCCGAAAATCCAGTGCCAGCGACTGTTTGGCGTCCGCGAGGTGGAAACGGATATCGGTGCGCCCGGCAATGGGCTGCGCAGCGGCCTCCGGCACGGTCAGGTGCACACGGTAGTGAATGTCGGTCACGCGCTGAGCGCGCGCCTCGGCCAGCGCCAGCGACACCCCCGGTTGCAGTGGCTCGGGCCGCGGCACAACCGGATTCCGGCTACAACCTGTCATCAGTACACTCAACACAAGGACTAAACAATAGTTTCGCATGGCGCCTCCAGGAAGGCATTCTACCTCGCCTGTTGAGTGATGGTTAACCGGCGGTGTGTTTACTGCTAACATGAGCGCTGCCTGTCATTCGGACTCACCCGTATGCTCTCCAGATTCGTCGCGCTCTGCACGCGCGCCACACTGCTGCTTGGCGCCGCGCTCTTGCCGGGGTGCAGCGATGGCCCCTGGAACAACCCCAACCCCGAAAGCCCTCCCGGCATGGTGACCTACCAGTCGGTGATGTCACCCCTGCCGCCCAAGCACCTGGACCCGGCGCTGTCCTACGCCGCCGATGAATCGCTGTTCCTGATGCAGATCTACGAGCCGCCCATGGGTTACCACTACCTGAAACGGCCCTACGAACTGCTGCCGCTGGGCGTGGAAGACTTTCCGCTGATCAGCTACACCAACGCCGAGGGCGAGCCCGTTGACCCCGATGCAGGAGAGGTCGCCTTCTCGGTGTATGAGATGACCGTGCGCGCCGATGCCCGCTACCAGCCTCATCCCGCCTTCGCGCTAGATGACACGGGCAACCCTCGCTACCTGTTCACAGATCCCGCTGCGGGACGGCAATATCGGCAGATCAGCGATTTTCCCGAGTTGGGTTCACGGCCCGTCGCCGCCAACGATTATGTCTATGCCATCAAACGGCTGGCCGACCCGTTCAATGCCTCGCCCATGCTCGGATTCATGGCGCAGTACATTGTGGGGATGGAGGCTTTCTCCGAGCGCCTCAAGGACATCCCCCGCGATGGCTGGGTGAACCTCGACCAGTACAGCATGCACGGCCTGGAGGTGGTGGATGAGCGCACCTTCCGCATTACCATCAAGGGCCGCTATCCGCAGTTCAGTTACTGGCTGGCCATGCACTTCTTTTCGCCCATCGCCCCGGAGGTGGATCGCTTCTTCCACAACCCCGGCTTTCTTGACCGCAACCTCACACTGGACTGGTGGCCGGTGGGCAGCGGCCCCTTCATGATGGTGAAGAACGACCCGAACAGCGAGATTGTGCTGGAGCGCAACCCCAACTTCCGCGAAGACTATTTCCCCACCGAGGGGGCACCGGGCGACGCCGAGCAGGGCCGGCTGGCTGATGCGGGCAAGCGCCTGCCGCTGATCGACCGCGCCGTGTTCAGGCTGGAAAAAGAGGTGCTGTCGCTGTGGACCAAGTTCCTGCAGGGCTACTACGACCGCTCGGGTGAAAGCCACGGCAACACCAATCGCGTGTTCGACCAGGCCTTCGTGGTGGGCCCCGACGGCGTTGAGCTGGGGGCAGAGCTCGCCGAGCACGGCATCACGGTAGCCCCCGATGTGAAACCCGCCATCTATTACTACGGCTTCAACATGCGCGACCCGGTGCTCGGGGGCTACAGCGAGGAACGTCGCAAATTGCGCCGCGCGCTGCAGATCGCCTTCGATACCGAGGAATACCTCAACATCTTCTACAAGGGCAACGGCATTCCCGCCCAGTCGCCCATTCCGCCGGGCATTCCCGGGTTCGTGGAAGGTGAGGCGGGTATCAACCCCTACGTCTACGATTGGGTAGACGGCGCGCCAAAGCGCAAGTCAATCGACCATGCAAAACAGCTGCTGGCCGAAGCAGGTTATCCCAATGGCCGCGATGCCCGCACCGGTGAGCCCCTGAAAATCTTCATTGACGTGCAGAGCCAGGCGATATCCAGCACCAGCATGAACTGGATGGACCGCGCCTTCGGCCGTATTGGCGTGCAGGTGGAATACCGCCCGGCGGACTGGAACCGCACGCGAGAGAAGCTGCTGACCGGCAACACGCAGATTTTCTCCCACGGCTGGCTGGCGGACTACCCGGACCCGGAAAATTTCCTGTTCCTGCTCTACGGCCCCGAAAGCCCGCTGATCTGCAAGTGTGACGGCGCCAACAATGCGAGTTACGAGCGCCCGGAATACGACGAGCTGTTCCGCCAGATGCGTGTTCTGCCGCCCGGCGCGGAACGGGATGCACTGGTAGCGCGCATGGTCGAGCTCTACCGCGAGGACGCCGTCTGGCTGTTCGGCTACTACCCGAAAGACATCTACCTGAACAACCCCTGGGTGCACAACAACAAGCGCCACGGCATTTCCAAGAACACGCTGAAATACGTGCGCATTGACGACGAGCTGCGCGAGCGCAAGCGCGAGGAATGGAACCAGCCCGTCATCTGGCCGCTGTATGCCATGAGCGCTTTGCTGATAGCACTGCTGCTACCCGGTGTTATCGCCTACCGCCGCCGC